>Ga0182024_10000016_pt1 | contig 270191 bp, 242 predicted proteins | sample P32metaG_FD_120480 | JGI IMG/M metagenome (GOLD analysis project Ga0182024, IMG submission 120480) | Permafrost microbial communities from Stordalen Mire, Sweden - P3-2 metaG (Illumina Assembly) | ecosystem: Environmental > Terrestrial > Soil > Wetlands > Permafrost | place: Sweden: Stordalen... | reverse complement strand
TCGCTGGCGACTAGAGCGTAGGGGCCACACTCGTTCCCATTCCGAACACGATCGTTAAGCCCTACAGCGCCGATGGTACTCCGCCCGAGAGGGCGCGGGAGAGTAGGCCGTCGCCGGCACTCCATTCACAACACCCCCAGTAGCACGTGCTGCTGGGGGTGTTGTGCGTTCGAAAAAGTGGGTAGTGGGTAGCCGTTGCCGTCACGCCAGGTCGATAGCCACCATCCTTACACGTTACGTGAGCTCTCCCACTCCAAACCACATCGCTGCAAGGACTCCGGCGATCTGGACCGTGCCCACTAAACACTAACCTCTAACCACTTCACCATGCCCCGCGCCGGCATCGTCACCCTCGCCGGCAAACCCAACGCCGGCAAATCCACTCTGCTCAATCGGCTCGTCGGCCAACGACTCAGTATCACGAGCCCCAAGCCGCAATCCACACGCGACCGCGTCGTCGGCATCCTCTCGCGCGGCCAGCCCGTCGATGCCAACACGCCACCCCCCACCCCCCAGACCCACCCCGGCTCCCTCGGCACACCAGAGGTCGAGCCCTCACAACTCATCCTGTTCGATACGCCCGGACTGATCGAGCCGCGGGATGACCTCCAGCGATCGATGCGCACCGCCGCACTCATCGCCCTCGCCGACGCCGATGTCATCATCTATCTCGCCGATGCCACCACCGGCACGCCACCGTCCCTCCAAACCGCCGCCGGACTGGCCACCCCCCCACGCGCTCCGATCGTCCTCGCCCTCAACAAGATCGACACGGTCGCCCTCAATCGACGCGCGGCGTTCGCGCCAGACTCGGCCGCACCGAACGGCGACGCCGGGTCCCACTACGCGACTCCCACCGCCGCCGGCCCCACCTACGCCGCCCAATTCCTGATCTCGGCCACCACCGGCGAGGGCGTCGATGCCATGCTGGATGCCATCACCACCATGCTCCCCGAAAGCCCGTTCCTCTATCCCGCAGAGGACATTAGCACCCAGCCACTTCGATTCTTCGTGACCGAGCTCATCCGAGAAGCCGCCTTCGAACAGCTCGATCAAGAGCTCCCCTACAGCCTCGCTGCTCAGGTCGAGGAGTTCCGCGAGGACCGGTCACCGGTGTACATTCGCGCCGTCATCTACGTCGAACGGGACAGCCAGCAAGGCATCCTCGTGGGACATAAAGGCACCCGGATCCGCGAGATCGGACGCGCGGCCCGCATTAAGATCGAACAGCTCGTGGACGCGCCCGTCTACCTCGACCTCCGCGTCAAGGTCCTCCCGAACTGGCGACGTGACCCAGATGCCCTCCGCCGGTTTGGTTATCTGTCGCCGACCCCACCCCGGAGCTGACCAACCACTTCCGGGACGGTGAGTCGGCGCGCACCATTCGAACTCCGTCCCGCCACTCACCCCGCACCACCGTAGCCTGACGCCCACCCCCACACCTGCCACGATATGCCCCTCGCCCCCCAACTGCTCGCGATTCTGGTCTGCCCCAAATGCAAAGGGGAACTCGAGTACCGTGAGGCCGAGGCATGCCTGATCTGCCACACGGACCACCTCCGATACGAGATCCGGGATGACATCCCGATCATGCTGATCGATGAGGCAACGCCGGTGGATCGATGACCAACCCGGGACCCGAGACGCCAGCGACCGACTGCTCGTAATTCCGGGACTCTCCTGGCTCGACGCCGACGTCTCGCCAAGGACCCCTAACACCGTTGCCTCTGATCAATTGGCTGGTCCTAGTAGCGTGGCCGACCATACCTTGGCGGTCCAACAACATGTCTCCTGTCACTCCCATCGTCCGTCGCCCACTCCATCGCGATCTTCTTTACGCTCGACGGGGCCCAGCCACCCTCGGTGGTACAGGCATGGACCGACGCGCGGTCGCTGACGACGGTCGTGGTACGATCGGCGGATGAGCTGATGGCCCGAGCGCTCCGTGGGCGCCCCCGAGTGGTCATATTCGATGCCCGGGGGACGGCGCGAGCCGGGGCGCTCGACGGCTGCATCCGGCTCAAACGCGATTCGTACACCGGCATCGTGCCCGCGGTCGCGCTGACCACCGCTCACGAATTGGAAATCGGACACGCCTTTGATGCCGGTGCGGATGAGGTCGTTCCCGCGGGGATGTCGGACGCCGAGAGCACGCGCCGTTTGGACGTACTCCTCCGGCGGTCGGATCGCGATACCTGCGTCCATCCATCGACTCGACTCCCGGGGACAGACGAGATCACGGCCGAGATCGCCCGACGGATCGCCGCGGGCGAGACAGTGGCCGTGTGCTACGCGGATCTCGACCACTTCAAGGAATTCAACGATCGGTATAGTTATTACGATGGCGACCGTGTCATCCGCATACTGGCCAAGATCCTCCACGATGTCGTCAAAGGATGTTGCGGTGAAGTTGGATTCGTCGGGCACATCGGCGGCGATGACTTTATTTTCATCGTGCCAGCGACCGCCGTCGCCGATACGTGCGGCGAGGTCATCTCGATTTTCGACGCGCTCGTCCCGTATCAGTATTCGGAGCAGGACCGGCGCGCCGGGTATTTTTTCGGCAAGGATCGTCGCGGCCAACTGCACCGCGTCCCCCTCATGACCGTCTCAATCGGCGTCGTGACGAATGAGCGACGGCAGTTCACCCAGGCCTCGCAAATGAGCGAGTTGGCGACTGAAATGAAGAGCTACGCGAAGACGCTGAACGGATCGGTGTACACGGTCGATCGCCGACAGGACGCGGTGACCGAAGCCCCCCTGGTCGTCACGCGTGCCGATGTAGCGGGAATCGGGGAGGACCGGTGAACATCGCCTGCGGAGAATGCCGATCGGTCTTTCGCGTCGATCCCGCCCGGGTACCCGCGGGCGGCGTCCGAGCTCGCTGCTCGGTCTGCGGCGGTGTGATCCTCATCGCGATCGATGGCGGCAACGGCGCGTCGGCACACCCCGCTGCATCGCACGCGGCATCCTCGTACGGCGGATCCGCACACGCCGCGTCAGCACATGGCGCCTCCACCGCGCAGGCGACCGCCACCAGGACCGCGCCCTCGTCCGCACCCTCGGCGCCCACCGCGCCGGGCGGGATGTCTGGGCGCGCCGGAAGTCCCTTCGCCACACCGGCGTCGCCCAGCGCGCCCCAAAGGGGTTCGGCGCCAGGCGGAGCGAGTCTGCGCCCCGCAGCGACCGCGCCGGCGACCGCCGCCTCGCCCGTTGCCCGGAACATGGCCAACGCCGCACGCCCAGCCGTGACCCCGTCGCGTGGCGTGCCCTCGGTCTCGCCATTCGGGGCAGAGTCGGCGGCCGCGGCCGCCGCCCGCCGCACGCCCGGCTCGTCCGTCAGGTTCCCGCCGGCCGCGAGTCAATCGACGTTGGCCCCGCGCCCAGGGATGGTGACGGGCCGCCCAGCGATGCCCGGTGGCAACGCCCCGACGACCGCCGCACCCCCGTCAGGCGGGTTTGGCGCCCCACTCGCCGATCCATTCCGTCCGGGAGCACTCCCCGCCAGGCCGGCCCCAGCAGCGCCACCAGCAGGCACGCCTGCCGGCGGATTTGGTGCGGCGGCACCCGCCGCTCCGGTGCGCGCCACACCGGTCGCGTCGCCCGGACTACGCGCAGCACCGGCCGCCCCGCCCATGGCGCCCGCGGGCGTCCCGCGCGGCCCCCAGGTCTCGAGGCCGACCGGTCCGGCGACCGCCGGCCGCGTCGGTGCGCCGATGGCGCCGATGGCGCCGCGGCCATTCGATTCCGGGTTCGGATCGCGGACCAGCGCCCCTCGGACTGCGCCGTCGAGCCCCCCGGCCGCGCCCTCCGCACTCGGCGCGATGGCTCCCGCCCGGCTCCCAGCCGCCGCGCCGGCACGCGACGCACAGCTTCCGCCCAGTGGAATGCCCTCGACCGGGGCGCCGTTCACGAGCCGGCCGCCGATGCGACCGCCGGGCATGGTACCGGGAGCGGCGGCCGGCGCGCCGACGGTCATGCCGCCAGCGCTCCGCCCGATGCCGACCCCGCCGTCCATCGCATCGACCGCGGTGACATCGCCGTCGCTTCCGACGGTCGTCCCCGTTGCGCCTGGCACCGCGGAACGCCGACCGATCAATCCGTTCCTGGCGAACGACCCAAATCAAAAGGCGAAGCGGTTGGCGCGTGCACTGGTGTCCGACATGCTCGCGTACCACCCGGGCAAACGCGACGAAGGGCTCGCGAACGGCACGCTCAAGCAGATCTTCCGCGAGGAGATCAAGAAGAGCTACGAAGAGTACGTGGATCAAATCGGCCGCGACTTCGCCGAGGGCTCGACGCATTTCCAAGACGCATTGAATGAGCTACTCGCGGCGGGGAAGAAGATGTTTTAGGGACGGCGATTGGCGACTCGCGATTCGCGATTCGCGAGTGGCAACAACACGAGGGCCGGCTGTGATTCGATGCAGCCGGCCCTCGCTGTTCGTTGGTCGTTGCGAGTCGCGAATCGCTAATCGCCAATCGCCGCTTATCTTTCCCCCCATGGCAGACGTTGAACGAGAGCGCGAGTTGCGACGGATCGGCGAGCGGTTGGGCGAGCTCCGGGGGTACCTTTGACATCGAGCGCCTTCGCGCCACGCTGGGCGATCTCGAGGGATCGATGGCCGACCCCGGATTCTGGGAGCGACCCGACCGCGCGCGCGAGATCGTGCAGCGGGTCAAGACGCTGAAGATCGTCATCGACCCGTACGACCGGCTCAGCGCGCAGATGCAGAGCGCGACGGAGTTGGACGAGATGCTGCAGGCCGAGCCCGACCCCGCCATGGCGAGCGAGGTGGATCAGCTCGTACGCACGATCCGAGAAGAGCTCGACGCGTTCGAGCTCCGGTCGCTGCTCGCCGGCAAGGACGACTTCCGCGACGCACAGGTCGAGATCAGCGCGGGCGCCGGGGGCACGGAGGCGCAGGACTGGGCCCAAATGCTCATGCGCATGTACACCCGGTGGGCCGAGCGTCGGGGTTTCACGGTCGAGATGCTCGATGTCAGTGAAGGCGAGGAAGCAGGGATCAAAGGGGCCATCATGGAAATTCATGGCTCCTACGCGTACGGCTTCCTCCTGCCCGAAGCGGGGGTCCACCGCCTGGTGCGGATCTCTCCCTTCGATGCCAATGCGCGGCGTCATACGAGCTTCGCGTCGGTGTTCGTCTATCCCGTCGTCAACGAGGAGATCAACATCGAGATCCGCGACGACGATCTGAAGATCGACGTGTATCGCGCGTCGGGCGCCGGCGGCCAGCACGTCAACAAGACCAGCTCCGCCGTCCGCATCACGCATCTCCCGTCGGGAATCGTCGTGGCCTCGCAGCAGGAGCGGTCGCAGTTCAAGAACAAGGCGACCGCGATGAAGATGCTGAAGAACCGCCTCTATCAATTGGAGGCCGATCGGCAGGCCGCCCAGAAGGCGGCGCTGGATGCGACCAAGGCCGACGTCACATTCGGCAGCCAGATCCGGAGCTACGTGTTCCAACCGTACACGATGGTCAACGACCATCGCACCGAGCTCAAGATCCCGGACGTCCAAAAGGTGATGGATGGCGGCATCGACCCCTTCATCGAGGCCTTTCTCAAAGCCTCCGTGCGGCGTGCGGGCGGCGCGAACGGGACGGCCGCCGCGTGACCGCGGAGGACGGCGCATCCGACGACCTCAACTTCGTCCTCCGCGACCGGCGCACCAAGCTCGAGGCGCTGGTGGCCGCGGGCGTAGAGCCCTTCGCCTACAGCTTCGCACGGACGCACACCGCATCTGAGGCCCGCGCCGCGCTGGGTGAGGCTCAAGAAGGCGCGTCAGTGACGACCGCCGGGCGCGTGATTTCGTGGCGCGGACATGGCAAGACGACGTTCGCCAATCTGGCCGACCAGGACGGCCAGATCCAACTGTATTTCCGCCAGGACGTGCTCGGCGATGCGTACGGGCTTCTCGCGCACCTCGACCTCGGCGACGTAATCGGCGTCACCGGTCCGCTCTTCCGGACCCGGACCGGCGAGCCGACGATCCGGGTCGAGTCGGTCGAGCTGCTGACCAAGTCGATGCGGCCGCTCCCGCTGGGCAAAGAAGAGACGGTGGATGGTCACGTGGTGCGGCACTCCGGATTCAACGACCCGGAACAGCGCTATCGCCAGCGGTACGCCGACCTCGCGGTGCACCCCGACGTGCGGGCGGTCTTCGTCGCGCGGACCCGCATGATCGCGGCGATCCGCCGGTTTCTGGATGGGCGCGGCTACCTCGAGGTCGAGACGCCGGTACTCCAGCCACTCTACGGGGGCGCCCGGGCCCGGCCGTTCACCACCCACCATCACGCGCTCGACACGGCACTCTATCTCCGGATCGCGGACGAGCTGTACCTCAAGCGGCTGATCGTGGGCGGCTTCGAGCGGGTCTATGAGATCGGGCACGACTTCCGCAATGAGGGACTCGACCGGTCGCACAACCCCGAGTTCACGATGCTCGAGTTCTACGAGGCGTACGCCGACTATGAAGTGATGATGGGCGTCGTCGAGTCGCTGGTCGCGGCCGCCGCCGACGCCGTGCGCGCGATCCCGGGGGTCGGCGCAAAGGTGCCCGACATCACCGCGCCCTTCCAGCGCGTGCAATGGATGCCGGCACTCGGCGCGGCACTGGGTGTAGATCCGTGGGCGCTGATGGGAGACGAACAGCACCTACGGGCGGTCGCCCGAAAGGAAGGGATCGCAGATGTGGAGTCGCTCGGACCGATGCAATTGCTCGACGCGGTCTTCCAGGAGACCGTCGAGTCGAAGCTCGAACGGCCGACGTTCGTGATCGACTTTCCGGAGCCGCTCTCGCCGCTCGCGAAGCGACGCCGAAAGGGTGCGGCGCCCGCGGGACCCGTCGCGCTGACCGAGCGGTTCGAACTGTTCGTCAACGGCCGCGAGGTCGCCAACGCGTTCAGCGAGCTCAATGATCCGATCGATCAGCGCGCCCGGTTCGACGCGCAGGCGCGGCTCCGCGCGGCCGGCGATCCGGAAGCACCGGGCGTCGATGAGGACTACCTCCGCGCGCTCGAATACGGCATGCCGCCCACGGGCGGCGTCGGCATCGGTATTGACCGGCTACTGATGTATTTGACCGGAATCACGCACATCCGCGACGTGATCCTCTTTCCCGCGATGCGGCCGGAGTCGTCGGCCAGCAAGGCGACGCCGTGACCGCCACAGCGGTCGATGACCGCGCGTCGGCCGTGAGCCGACCGCAGTCGCGCGTCTCGGCTCGATTGGAGGGGGCGATCGCGTGGCGATACCTCCGGAGTCGGAAGGGGTCGCGACTGTTGTCGTTCATCAGCGTCGTCGCGATCGGCGGCGTCGTGGTCGGTGTCAGCGCGTTGATCCTGATCATGGGCGTCATGAACGGTCTGCAAAACGATTTACGGGACAAGATCCTCGTCGGCAGCCCCGATCTGCGCGTGCTCAACTACGGCCAGGATCTGAAGATCGACGACTGGCAAGCGCAGTTGGCGAAGGTGCGCGCGTTCCCGGGCGTAGTGGCGGCCGGGCCGTTCGTGCTGACGCAGGGACTCGTGGGCACGGGGCACAACTACGTCGAGGCGGCGCAGGTCATGGGGATCGAGCCGCAGGCGCCGGGAGTCGCGCAGGTGACCACGATCCGTGAGCACGCGTTGAAAGGGGCGGGCGACTTTCGATTCGCGAGCACCGACGGCAAGACGCGCGGCGTCGTGGTCGGAAAGCTGCTCGCCGAGCGCTTGTCGCTCAGTCCGGGCGACACGGTGCGAATGCTTGCGCCACCCACGGGCGGGAAGATCAACGCGGTGCTCGGGGGCTTCACTCCGAAGTACTACGTGTTCGAGGTGACTGGCCTGTTCGAGACCGGGATGTACGAGTACGACAATTCGTACATCTACATGGCCCTGCCGGTGGCGCAGGATTTCGCGTCACTCGGGGGCGCGGTGACCGGGCTCGAGGTCAAGACCGCGGATCGGTGGAGCGCGGCCGCCGTGGCGGGCGCGCTGGAGACCGCGCTCGGATATCCCTACCGCGCCGAAGATTGGCAACAGCAGAACAGCTCGCTCTTTCGGGCTCTCAAGCTCGAGAAGCTGACCATGGGGTTCATCGTGCTGCTCATCATCATCGTCGCGGCGTTCAACATCGTGAGCACGCTGACCATGGTGGTCGCGGACAAGACGCGCGAGATCGGGATCCTCAAAGCCATGGGGATGCCCGCGCGGTCGATCCGCCGGATCTTCCTCGCCCAGGGGCTGGTGATCGGGGCGGTCGGGACGTCGATGGGCCTGATACTCGGTCTCGCCGGCGCGGTCGCGCTCGAGCGCTACAAGTTCATTCGATTGGATCCCGCGATCTACTTCATCGACCATATGCCAGTGGCGGTCCAGCCGCTCGACGTCGTCCTCACCGTCGTGGCGAGTCTCGTGATCGCCACGCTGGCCACGCTGTACCCGTCGATGCAGGCCGCGCGGCTCTATCCGATCGAAGCGATCCGGCACGAATAGCGGCGGACACGATGACGACCATGGTGCTCGAGGCGCACGAGCTGTGGAAGTCGTACCGGAGTGGCGACGGGTCGCTGCTCCCGGTGCTCTCCGGTGTGGATCTCCGCGTGTCGCAGGGTGAGATGGTCGCCGTCGTCGGCGCCAGCGGGGCGGGCAAGAGCACCTTGCTGCACGTCCTCGGTGCGCTCGACCGTCCCACGCGCGGGTATGTGGTGATCGGCGGCCACCCCGTGAGCGGGCTGGCGGACGACGCGGTGGCCGCGCTTCGCAACAAGACCGTCGGCTTCGTCTTCCAGTTCCACCATCTGCTGCGCGAATTCTCGGCGTTGGAGAACGTCATGATGCCGCTGCGGATCGGGGGCGTGGAGGCGTCGGTGGCGCGGAGCCGGGCCGAGGAACTGTTGGCGCGCGTCGGGCTCACCGGTCGCATGCATCACCGACCGGCCGAGCTCTCGGGCGGCGAGCAGCAGCGGACGGCCGTCGCGCGCGCGCTGGTCGCGGACCCCGCAGTATTATTAGCAGATGAGCCGTCGGGGAACCTCGACCATGCGAACGCGGAGCGGCTGCACGAGCTCTTCGCCGAGCTGGCGCGGGACCTGGAGGTGGGGATGGTCGTCGTGACACACAACCGGTCGCTTGCCGCTCGGGCGCACCGGGTGCTGGCACTGGCCGAGGGCCGGTTGGTTCCGACCGACGCGCGTGAGGGGGTGGCGTAATGCAGTGCGACGATTGCAAAGAGCGCGACAGCGTGGTCCAGCTGGTGCAAGTCGTCGATGGGAACCCCAAGGAGTTGCACCTCTGCGAGATGTGCGCCGCGAAGCGGGGGGTCGAGTCCACTGTGGCGGCCAGTCCGCCGATGGCCGAGATGCTCCAGAAGGTCCAAGCGCAGTTGGTCATGGGCGGGGGGACGGCCGGCGCGAACGCCCGGGACGCGGTGCGATGCACGTTTTGCTCGGCCACGCTGGCCGACTTTCGGTCCACCGGTCGGCTGGGGTGCGCGCACTGTTACGGCGCCTTCGAGTCCAGCCTGCGGGACCTGTTGCGTCGGGTCCACGGCAGCGCGCGCCACACGGGGCGGCGCTATGAGCCGCCGCGGCCGGACGAGCTGCAGCGCGCGGTGACGCTGGGCGAGCTTCGGGATCGGCTCCGCCGGGCGATCGAGGGCGAGCAGTTCGAGCTGGCGGCCGACATCCGGGATCGGATCCGGGTGCTCGAATGAGCCTCGATCTGGCGCTCCTCCCGGACGGCGGCGTCAGTTGGATGGACGCGTCGGGCGACCACGCCGACATCGTGCTCTCGACCCGCATCCGACTGGCACGCAACGTCGAGGGCTACGCGTTCACGGGGCGGGCGCGGGACGGCGAGCGGCTCCGCGTGCTCACGCAGGTCCGGGACGCGGCTCGAGAGGTCGAGAGCCTGTCGCACAGCGTGTTGCTCCGCGTGGACGAGCTGCCCCCGAGCGACCGGCTCCTGTTGCACGAGCGGCATCTGGTGAGCAAGGAGCTGGCTGGGCTCGACGCGCAGCACCCGGTGCGGAGCGGCGCGGCGGTGTTTCTCGGCCCCGACGTGGGCGTCATGGTTAATGAGGAGGATCACCTGCGACTGCAGGCGCTGCGCTCGGGATTTGGGCTCCCAGCGGCGTTCGCAGCGGTGCAGCAGTTGGACCGGGAGCTCGGCTCGAAGGTGCCGTACGCGTTTCACGACGAGTTCGGATATCTGACGGCGTGTCCGACCAACGTCGGCACCGGGATGCGGGCGTCTGTCCTGATCCACCTGCCGGGGCTCGTGCTCACCAAGGAAATGAGCAAGGTGTTGGCGAGCTTGCAGCAAATGGGGTTGACCTATCGTGGGTTGTACGGTGAGGGCAGCGATGTCGTGGGGAATTTCTTCCAGATCTCTAACCAGACGACGCTGGGGAAGACGGAAGACGAGTTACTCGACGACTTGGTGCGCGTCGTCAAAACAGTGATCGCGCGTGAGGAGGATGCCCGGCGGCTGTTGCTGCGCGACGCCGGTTATATTATTGAAGACAAGGTGTGGCGCGCGTACGGCACCTTGCGGTATGCCAAGAGCCTCACGTTCGACGAGGCGATGAATTATCTGAGTGGCGTGCGGTTGGCGGTCGGCTTGAAACTGATCTCTGGCCTGAGTGTATATACTCTCAACAAGCTCCTGATATTTAGCCAGTTGGCGCATTTAGCCCACGCCGAGGGGCGCGCGCTGACGGAGAGCGAGTCGAATCTGGCGCGCGCACGATACGTGCGGCAGACACTCGCCAACGAGGCCGCGGCGCACGATTAGCGTCGCTGAGCGAGCGCTCCACCCCGGCGTGGGTGCGGCGACTCGGGAGCGTGAGGGGGGTCAGGGCGTCATGAACGGCTACAACTTCACGGAGCGGGTCCGGAAGGTCCTCGCGATGGCGCGTGAAGAGGCTGCTCGCCTCCACCACGAATACGTGGGGACGGAGCATATCCTCCTCGGGCTAATTCGCGAAGGCGAAGGCGTGGCCGCGGCCGTGCTCCAGAACATGAACGTCGATCTCGACGAGATCCAGCAGAAGATCGAGGAGACGGTTAAAAAGGGGAAGGCGGCACAGACCACCGGCCCGGACCTCCCATATACCTCGCGCGCCAAGAAAGTGTTGGAATTGGCCATGAGCGAGGCGCGGGAGCTCAATCACAGCTACGTCGGCACGGAGCACCTGCTGCTCGGGCTCTTGCGCGAGGAGAAGGGCATCGCGGCCCAGGTGTTGACGGATGCCGGCGTGAGCCTCGAAGCGGCCCGCACGGAGACGCTGCGGCTGCTCGGCACCGAGATGCCGCAAGGTGGCAGCGCGACCGCACAGCAGGGCGCAGGCGCGGCGACCCCGGCGTCCTCCTCGCCGTCGAAGGGCGAGAAGAAATCGAAGACGCCGGCACTCGACCACTTCTGCCGCGATCTGACGCAGCTCGCGGCCGAGGGCCAGCTCGACCCGACCATTGGCCGGGCGAAGGAGATCGAGCGCGTGATGGAGGTCCTCACGCGGCGGAAGAAGAACAACCCGGTGCTGATCGGCGAGCCCGGTGTGGGTAAGACCGCGATCGTCGAGGGGCTCGCCCAGCTCATCGCCAACGGCGAGTGCCCGGAATCGCTCCGCGACCACCGCGTGCTGTCGCTCGACATGGCGGCCGTGATCGCGGGCACCAAGTATCGCGGGCAGTTCGAGGAGCGGCTCAAGGCGGTCATGAACGAGATCGCACAGAACAAGAACATCATCTTGTTCATCGACGAGCTGCATACGCTGGTCGGGGCCGGGGCCGCCGAAGGCGCGATCGACGCCAGCAACATGCTCAAGCCCGCGCTGGCGCGCGGCGAGCTGCAGTGCGTCGGTGCGTCCACGCTCAACGAATACCGGAAATACATCGAGAAGGACGGGGCGCTGGAGCGCCGCTTCCAGACGGTGATCGTCGAGCCGCCAACGATTGACGAGACGGTCGAGATCCTCAAGGGACTGCGGAAGAAGTACGAGGATCACCACCGCGTCACGATCCCCGACACGACACTCGTCACGGCGTCGAAGCTCTCCGAGCGGTACATCACGGACCGGTTCCTGCCCGACAAGGCGATCGACGTGATCGACGAGGCCGGTGCACGCGCGCGGCTCGCCGCGCAGGCGCCACCGCCCGAGGTGGCCGCGCTCAAGGCGAAGCTCGACGAGAATATTTCAGAGAAAGAGGCGGCGGTCCGCGATCAGAATTTCGAGCGCGCGGCGTCGCTACGGGACAAGGAGCGGGAGCTCCAGTCGGAGATCCGCCGCAAACAGGAAGAGTGGGAGAAGCGGCGCCAATCGCACCGGCCCGTGCTCGGCGAGGAGGAGATCGCCTTCATCGTCAGCCGATGGACCGGGATCCCGGTGACGCGGCTGCAGGAGGCCGAGACCGCCCGCTTGCTGCGGATGGAAGAGGAGCTCCACCAGTCGGTGGTCGCTCAGGACGAGGCGATCAAAGCGCTCGCCCGGTCGATCCGCCGCAGCCGCGCCGGACTCAAGGATCCGAACCGGCCCATCGGTTCGTTCGTCTTCGCGGGTCCCACGGGAGTCGGGAAGACCGAGTTGGCCCGCTCGCTGGCGAAGTTTCTCTTTGGCGACGCGCAGGCGCTCATCCGGGTGGACATGTCGGAATACATGGAGAAGTTCTCCGTGTCGCGCCTGATCGGCGCGCCGCCCGGGTACGTCGGCTACGAGGATTCGGGCACGCTGACCAAGGCTGTTCGACGCAAGCCGTACAGCGTCGTCCTGCTCGATGAGATCGAGAAGGCCCATCCGGATGTGTTCAACATCCTGCTCCAGGTGCTCGACGAAGGACATCTGACCGACAACTACGGCCGCGTCATCGACTTCAAGAACACGGTCGTGATCATGACGTCGAATGTCGGCGCCAAGGACATCACGAAGGGCAAGTCGCTGGGATTCGCGGCGCCGGACACGCGCCAGAGTTTCGAGCGGATCTCCGAGAAAGTGAAGGAAGAGATGACTCACGTCTTCAACCCCGAGTTTCTCAATCGGCTGGACGACGTGCTCATCTTCCACCCACTGTCCCAGGAGCACATCAAGCAGATCGTCGGGATTCTCCTCCGCGATGTGCAGAAGCGACTGGTCGATGAGGAGCTGACGCTGCGGCTGACCGAAGCGGGTACCGACTTTCTGGTCAAACATGGCTTCGACGAGAACTTCGGAGCTCGGCCGCTCAAGCGCTCGATCCAGCGGTTCATCGAGGATCCGTTGTCCGAGAAGATCCTGCAGGCCGAGTTCCAGAAGGGGGACGAAGTCGAGGTCGATGTGGCCCCTGATGGGTTGAAACTCGACTTCCGCGTCACCACCCCGGCCGCGCGCTAGCGGCGGCGCCGGAGACCCGACGACCGAGGCTCTGCAATCACAGATGCGATGATCGAAGGCCGGCTCGCTGTCCGCGAGGTCGGCCTTCGATCATCGGACCATGGGCATCTGGCCCGTGATCGTGGACCTGTATGCGTGGGTGCCGTGTATATTATCGCCCATGCGGCACACCCTGTGCGTCGCGCTCGGCCTGCTGATGCTCGGGTCGGGCGCGCGTGCCTTTGCCCAAGACAATACAACCGGTCGGTGCGCCACGCCCGACTCGGTAGCGGTCACTGGCAATAGCCGCGTGGCCGAAGCTGACGTCCGCGCGAGCGCCGGCCTCGTTGCCGGCGTGCCGCTCAATGCGCGCTCGCTGCAGGAAGCCGTCAAGAGCCTCTTCGCCACCGGGCAATTCGAGGATGTGCAAGTCACGTGCGACGTCCGAGGCACCGAGCCGCACCAGCGTTTCACCATCGTCGTCGCGGTCAAGGAGCGGCTCGTCCTGAGCGGCGTGACGGTCACGGGCGCCAAACGGGTGAGCCCGAAGAGGATTCACGACCTCATCGACCTCACCGCGGGCAAGCCGCTCGAGCCCGGGGACGTCACGCGTGCCGTCACCCGGATCGACTCCACGTACCAAAGTGCTGGCTACTTTTTGGCCAAGGTCTCTCCCGAAACGACGACGGTCGCCGGTAAGACGTCGATCTTGTTCCGGATCGATGAAGGGCGACGGCTCGCCGTCTCCGGCATCCGGATCCATGGAAACGTGGCGTTGTCGGATCGCGAGATCGTCCGCGCGATGAAGACCAAGCCAGAAGGGTTCCTCTGGTTCCGCAACGGGGAATTCGACGACGACAAGTTCGCGGCCGATCTGGCGGAACGACTCCCCGAGCTGTATGCCCGCCTCGGCTATGTCGATTTCCAAGTACTCAAGGATACGATCATCGTGGACCGCGCCCGAGGCAAAGCGCTCCTCGATCTCACGCTCTCCGAAGGAAAGCAGTACCGCGTCGGCACGTTCGACGTCATCGGCAACCGCCACTTCTCGACCGAAGAGATTCGGCGGTACTACCCCTTCACGCTCGCCTCAGCCACGCTGACCGAGCGGGCGACCGACCTGCTGTTGGAGCGACACCGGCCGCCGCCGGGCGTGTTCGACCGAAGCAAGTGGGACGACGCGACGCAGAAGCTGCGTACTGGCTACAGCAACGAGGGATACATCTACGCCTCGATCCGCCCGGTGACGGAGCGCGTCGTGGAGGCCGACTCGACGCCGCGCGTCAACCTGCGATGGGAGATCGACGAGCGAAACCCGGCGATCATCAACCGCATCGAGATCACCGGGAACGACTATACGACAGAAGGCTGTATCCGCAATGCGCTGGTGATCATCCCGGGTGACGTGTTCAGCCAGGATCGTCTGATCCGTAGCTATCAGAACCTCGGAAACCTCGGGTTCTTCGACTCACCGATCCCGCAGCCCGACGTGCGACCGGCGGGGGATTCCGGTGGCGATGTAGATCTCGTGTTCCACTTGAAGGAGAAACACACGGGCAACGTGAATTTCGGCGCGTCCACGGGGCAGGGCACAGGACTCGGCGGGTTCATCGGCTTCGACCAGCCCAACCTCTTCGGCGAATGCAAGAAGGGCTCGATACAGTGGCAGTTCGGCCGATACATCAACAACGCGACCGTGTCCTACACCGACCCCTCGATCAAGCAGTCGTTCATATCGGGCACGGTCACCGCCTATAACACGGAATCGCGATACACGATCGGCGACCTGGGACAGAGCACGCGCGTCGGGGGCAGCCTGCAGCTCGGCATTCCGGTCGGGCACTCGCTCTATACCCGCCTCTTTGCGTCGTACACGCTGGAAGGGGTCCATTACAACGGCGATACCACGACACTGCTCGGGAGCCTGGCCGCCCAATGCCACGGATGCGTCCGGTCGGCGTTGGGGCTCTCGATCCAGCGAGATACGCGGGTAGGCCTGCCGTTCGCCGTTCAGGGTGGGCTCCAGACGATACAGGTCGAGGCGAATGGCGGCCCGCTGGGCGGAGCCGCGACGTTTCAGCGTGTGGTTACCGAGCTGCGCGGGTACTCGACGCTCGCGACGTTTGGGGGCTCAGGGCTGGGGTCCGAGCCGATCGCGCTGGTCCTCGGCTTCAAGGCCCGAGGGGGAGCCCTGTTCGGGAATGCTGGGCCGTTCTTCGCCACGGAAGCGTTCGCCATGGGCGGCACGCAATACGGCGAACAGTTGCGCGGCTACAAGGAGTTCTCGATCGGGCCCTCGGGGTTTCTGGGCACGACAGGCGAGTTCAACGCCACGACGTCCTCGTTCGGCAACGCCTTTATGACGACGACGACAGAGATGGGGCTCCGGATCAATAGCTCGATCTATACCGACATCTTTTTCGACGCAGGAAACGTGTATGCTTCGGCAGCCGCGTTCGATCCCGCCCGGCTGTTCCGCGGAGCGGGGGTCGGGGTCGCCATTGTGACCCCGCTCGGACCCTTGGGCCTCGATTACGGGTACGGGTTCGACAAGGTCAACGCCGTGGGTCGTCCCGACCCAGGATGGGAATTGCACTTCAAGCTCGGCCAGATATTCTGACGGAGTGCCCGGGCCGGCGCCCGGGCCGGTGCGCGCGTGGTCGCCGCACCTACCTATGGATGATCATTTTACGTGGAGTCGAAATGCGGAAATGCAGTGGTGTGGTGCGGACGGGCGTGGCGATCGCGGCACTCGTATGTAGCGGCGCCACATTCGTGACCGCCCAAGCCGGGGCTCAGAGCGCCGCCTCGCCCATCAAGCTCGCCTACATCCGGTCCCAGGACATCTTTGCCCAAGCCCCGGGGCGTGCCGATGCGGAGGCCCAATTCAACAGCTTCGTCGGGACGGCGCGCGCCCAGGAAAAGACAATGGGCGATTCGATCAACGTGATGCTGGGCGACTACGCCAAGGCGGAGGCCACGCTCGCCGCGGACGTCAAGCAGACCCGCCAGCAGGCGATCCGCGATAAGCAGGCGCAGTTCCAGCAGCGCCAGCAGGCGCTCGAGCAACAGGTGCAACAGAAGCAGGGAGAGCTCGTGCAGCCCATTCTGGAGCGCATCAACAAGATCATCAACGATCTGCGCGCCGAGAACGGCTACGCGATGGTGTTGGATGCCCAGGCCAATGGTGGGTCGGTCGTGGCAGCTGACAAGAACCTGGACATCACCGATCAGGTGATCGCGCGGCTCAGGACCATGGCCCCAGGCGCTCCGGTCTCCAATGCCAAGCCGGCCGCGAAGCCAACGACGGGCCCGACCGCCGGGCCGTCGGGCGTGACCCGGCCGAAGTCGCCCTCGCAGTGAGATCGGCGAGCCGAGTACGGTCGGCCGGCGGATGGGCGTCGGACGATTCTGACCGCGGCTGAGGTCGCGACCCTCACGCACGGACGGGTGGTGGGAGACCCCGCCACCCCCGTTCACGCCATCGCCCCGCTCGATCGGGCGGGCGATGGCGACCTGAGTTTTTTCGCGGCAGCGAAGTACGCGGCACGATTCGCCGCATCGCGCGCCGCCGTGACACTCGTCTCCCCAGCGTTGGCCGACCACCCAGGCCCACCGGTGCGGGTCGTCGTCGATCGCCCACCCGATGCATTGCTCACGATCGTGCCGCGCCTCTACGTGCCGGCCCCGCGAGTGCCGGACGTACATCCAACGGCCCGGATCGGCCGCGGCGTGCGGTTGCCGCCGGATGCGACGATCGAGGCGTATGCCGTGATCGGTGACGGCGCGCAACTCGGCGCCCGCGCGTGGATCGGGCCGCACTGTGTGATCGGTGCGGGCGTGACGATCGGCGATGACGTGCGGCTGCACCCGAGCGTCACCCTGTGCAGCGGCACACAACTCGGCCACCGCGTCGCGGTCCACGCCGGCGCGCGGTTGGGCAGCGACGGCTTCGGCTACGTCTTCCGCGACGGACATCACGCAAAGATTCCGCATGTGGGACGATGCCTGATCGGGGACGACGTCGAGATCGGCGCCAACACCACCATCGACCGTGGCAGCGTCGATGACACCGTCGTGGGAGCGGGCACGAAGATCGACAACCTGGTGCACATCGCGCACAACGTGCGGCTCGGCCGCCTCTGCCTGGTGATGGCCCAGGTCGGGATCGCGGGCTCCGCGCGCATCGAGGACGGCGCCATCCTCGCGGGTCAGGTCGGCGTCGGCGGCCACGTCGTGATCGGCGCCAAGGCGACGGTCGGCGGGCAGGCGGGCGTCTTCGGGGACGTCCCAGCTGGCGAAACCTGGTCCGGGTATCCCGCACGCCCACACCGGGACGCGATTCGCGCCCAGGCGACGCTCTTCAAGCTGCCGCGGATTTTTCGCGCGCTCGAGCGGTTGGCGGCGGCCGAAGCGCGTGTCCACGCCGATGGGGCGGCACCGGGCGGGACGGAAGGCGGGGGGGGCGCAGAGAGCCCGGCGGCATCGCGCGCAGCGGGGCGCCCACCCAGCCGAACGCGGAACGGGTGATCGTGGCCTCCGCGCCTCTCCCGCGGCGCCAGACGATTGCCCGGACGGTCACGCTGGAGGGCATCGGACTCCACCTCGGCCTGCATTGCCGGATCACCTTTCGGCCGGCACCCGAGGGGACGGGAGTCGTGTTCCGGCGTGTGGATCTCCCGGGTGCACCTGAAGTGCAGGCGCGAGTCGAGAATGCCGCGCTCAGCGAGCGACGCACGCAGTTGATGGGCGCCACGCCAGGCGCCGACCTGCATACGGTGGAGCACGTGCTCGCGGCCGTTGTGGCCACGGAGATGGACGACCTCATCATCGACGTGGACGGCCCTGAGCCGCCGGTGCTGGATGGCAGCGCGGGCCCGTTTTTCGACGCGCTCGTGGGGGCCGGGGTGGCGCACGGCAGCCAACCGGCCGAGTATTTGGAGTTGGCGGAGCCGGTGCGTGTCATCGACGGCGCGTCCGTCTACGAGGCGCACCCAGCGTCCGACCTGCGATTGGAGGTCACGATCGACTTCCCTCACCCGTTGATCGGCCGTCAACATGGACGATACGTTGTCGATCGGGCAGCCTTCGGTCGCGAACTGGCGGGTGCCCGCACATTTGGGTTTACACACGAGGTGGACGAACTCCGCGCCAAGGGGCTGATCCGGGGCGCGTCAACGGCGAACGCGGTGGTCCTCGGTGACGCGGGGCTCATCGACACGACCCTGCGCTGGCCAGACGAATTCGTGCGCCACAAAGCGATGGACTGCGTGGGCGATCTTGCCCTAGCCGGCCGTCGCGTGCACGCACACGTGACGGCGCTCCGACCGAGTCACCGCGGGACGATTACGCTGGTGCGCGAAATGCTGAGAGCCGCGCAGGGAAAGTCGGGTGGGTCGGCGCGTGGCTCGGATGCGGCGGATCGCGCACGGCGAGAGGCACCGCCGGCTGAGACGAGCGAACGGACGGACGGACGACAGGAGAGACGTATGGTGGACGCACCAAAGGATTCGAATCAGGTCATGATGGTCGATGAATTGATGAAGGTGATCCCGCATCGGTACCCCTTCCTATTCGTGGACCGGATCCTCGAGATGGAAGCGGGGAAGCGGATCGTGGGCATCAAGAACGTCACCATCAACGAACCATATTTCGAAGGTCACTTCCCGGGTCACCCGATCATGCCCGGGGTCTTGATCATCGAAGCCATGGCGCAGGTCGGCGGGGTGTTGCTCATGGGGGCCATGAACGACTCTGACAGCAAAGTCGTGTACTTCATGTCACTCGACAACGTGAAATTCCGGCGCCCGGTCAGGCCGGGCGATCAGATCCGGTTCGAGATCGAATTGACGCAGATCCGTGGTCGCGTGTGCAAGATGCGCGGCGTGGCCAAGGTGGAGGGCGATGTCGTCGCGGAGGCCGAGATGGCCGCGATGGTGCGCGATCGGTGACCACCACCGTGGCCACCGTGGTCCACCCGACCGCGTTGATCAGCCCGGACGCGCAAATTGGGGACGGCGTTCGGATTGGGGCGTACGCGATCATTGGCGAACGGTGCGTGATCGGGGACGGGTGCGTGCTCGCGCCACGCGCGACGCTGGAGCGCAACGTGACGCTCGGCCGGTCGGTGCGCGCCGGGATCGGCTCGATCCTGGGTGGTGACCCACAAGACCTCAAATTCGATGGCGAGGAGACGGTCGTCGAGATCGGCGACGCGACCGTCATTCGTGAGTATGCCACGATCAACCGAGGAACCGCCCAATCGCGGCGGACGACGGTGGGCCGCAACTGCCTGATCATGTCCTACGTGCATCTCGCACACGACTGCCACGTCGGCGACTACGTGATCATTGGCAACGGCTCGCAGTTCGCCGGCCACGTCACGATCCAGGACCGCGCCACGATCTCCGGTTTGGTCGCCGCGCATCAGTTCACGCGCATCGGGCGCTTCAGTTTCGTCGGCGGCCTCTCGCGGGTCGCGCGCGACGTGCCGCCATTCGTGCGGGCCGCGGGCAACCCGATCAAGCTCTATGGGCTGAACAGTGTGGGACTCCAACGCAATGGCTTCCCCATCGACACGATGCGCGAGCTCAAACGCGCCTACCGACTCCTCTTTCGGTCGGAGCTCAACGTGTCGCAGGCCCTCGAGAGCGCGGCCGCCGAGTCGGAGCCGATCGCCGAGGTCCAGGAGCTGGTCGAATTCGTGAAGGCCAGCCCACGAGGTGTCAGCTTTTGAGCGACCGGGACGGACGGGCGCCGGGCGGCGGGGGGCACGGTGTGGGCCCTGTGGCCGGGCGCGCCGACGGCGCTCCACGCGTCGGCGTCGTTGGCGCCGGGGCGCTCGGGTATCACCACATCCGACTCCTCCGCGATCTCCCAGGTATTCGCTTCGCGGGGTTCTACGAAGTACGGGCCGACCGGGCGGCGGTGGTGGCCGCGGAGCTCTCGGTCCCTGCGTTCGCGTCACTCGCCGAGCTGCTCGATGTGGTGGACGCACTCACGATCGTGGTGCCGACACCAGCGCACTTCGACGTCGCACGAACCGCGCTCGAGCGGGGACTGCACCTGCTGATCGAGAAGCCGTTGGCCACCACGGTGGACGAAGCGGACGAACTCCTCGCCGCCGCACGCCGGACGGGAGCGGTGCTCCAAACCGGGCACGTCGAGCGCTTCAATCGCGCGGTGCGCGCCGCGCTTCCGCTCGTGCACGGGCCGCGGTTCATCGAGAGCGACCGATTGGCGCCGTTCACACCGCGGGGCGCGGACGTGGCCGTCGTGCTGGATCTCATGATCCACGACATCGATCTCGTGCGCACGCTCATGCCCGAGCGGGTGCGCGATGTCGCCGCGGTGGGCGTGCCGCTCCTCACGTCGTCGGTTGACATCGCGAACGCGCGGCTCACGTTCGAGAGTGGCGCGGTCGCCAACATCACGGCCAGCCGGGTCTCCAAAGACCGACTCCGCAAGATCCGGATCTTCCAGCCCAGCGGGTACCTGTCGCTCGACCTGGCGGCCGGCACGGGCGAGTTCTATCGGCTACGCCGCGAGGTGGACCTGGCGGCGCTCGCGCGGGAGGGCCGCCCCATCGAGATCGACGCGTTCGTCGAGCGCGTGCCGCTCGACGCACCGGACGGAGAGCCGCTCAAGCTCGAGCTCGAAAGTTTTGCGGCGGCCGTGCGTGGCGAGCAGCCCGTCACGGTGACGGGCGAAGACGGACGCGACGCGCTGGCGATCGCGCTCCGGATCGTCAGCGAGATCGAGCGACAGCTGTTAGTGCCGACCGCGTAGACGTCCTTCGGCCGCAGGCCAGCGGGCAGCTCGGCATTCCCACCTCAACCACCACATCTGGTCTCGTGACCGAAGTCTTGCTGTCGGCCGGGGAAGCATCGGGCGACCTCCACGCCGCGGGTGTGGCGGCAGCGCTGCACGCGTTGCGGCCGTCGCTGCGACTGGTCGGCATCGGTGGCTCACAGATGCGCAGAGCGGGCGTCGAGCTGTTGGAGGACATCGAGTCACAAGCCGTGATGGGATTCGTGGAGGTGGTGCGGCACCTCCCGCGACACTACGCGCTGTTTCGCCAGCTTCGCCGCCGGCTACGTAGTGGGTCGGTAGGATTGCTGATCTGTGTGGACTATCCAGGCTTTAACATGAAACTGGCGGCTGCGGCGCGCGCGGCCGGCGTGCCCGTGCTGTACTACATCACGCCACAGGTCTGGGCCTGGGGCGCCAATCGCCTCGGCGAGCTCGCGCGGACGGTGACCAAGGCCGCGGTGATCCTGCCCTTCGAGGAGTCGCTCCTGCGCGATCACGCGATCGATGCGACGTTCGTGGGTCACCCCTTGCTCGATCGCGCGGCGACGATGCCGGATCGCGATGCCGCGCGCGCGATGCTCAAGCTGCGCCACCGCGACCCCGTGTTGGCACTGTTCCCCGGCAGCCGCGCACAAGAGATCGGGCGGCACCTCGACGCATTCGTCGCAGCGGCGCGGGAAGTCGCGAACCGCGTGCCTCGATTGCAAGTGATCGTCAGCGCGGCACCCGGGATCCGGCTCGATCCGGCGCGCTGCCCATACCCCGTCGTTCCGTCGGCGTCGTTCGTCGTGCTACGCGCCGCCGATGCCGCGCTGTGTAAGAGCGGGACGACCACGCTCGAGGCCGCGGTCGCCGGCTGCCCGCTGGCCGTCGCCTATCGCACGAGCGTCTGGACGTACGCGATTGCCCGCCGGGTCGTCAGGATCCCGCGGATCGGGCTGGTCAACGTCGTCGCGGGGCGCGAGGTCGCGCCGGAATTCGTGCAGAACGCGCTGGCACCTCGTGCCGTTGCGGACGCGCTGGTCCCGCTACTCGACGCGGCCAGTCCGACTCGCGCGGCCGCGCTCGCGGGTCTGGCCGAAGTCCGCGCCAAGCTCGGCGAGCCTGGTGCGGCGCGCCGCGTGGCCGAGATGGCCGTTCAGTTGGTGGCGGGTCGCGAGGACGCGGCGACGTGACCGACGAGCACGTGGAGGAGAGTGGGGCGCCTTCGCCCGCCAACGCGGAGGACGCTGGCGCGCCAGCACACGCACCCCTCGACTGGCGATCACGCGTCGCGGTGGCGAGTGGGACAGCGCTGATCCGCGGGCTGGCCGCGACCTGGCGATTCCGGCAGCTCGACTACGGGCCCGTGGGCGCGTTTCGCTCGGGCGGGGGCGCCGCGATCTACGCGTTCTGGCATGCGCAAATGCTGCCGTTCCTCGCCCTCCATCGCAACGCGAACGCCGCGGTCCTCGTGAGCGTGCATCGGGATGGGGAGCGAATCGCGCACGCGGCGGCCCGGTTCGGATTTCGCGCGATTCGCGGATCGACGTCCCGCGGTGCGGCTGGCGCGTTGCGGGGTCTCGTGCGCGGCCTGCAGGACGGGTGGGAGGTCGTGGTCACGCCCGACGGCCCGCGGGGTCCCGCCGAGCAGTTCGCCGCGGGGACGCTGGTCGCGGCACAGCAGGCTGGCGTGCCCGTGGTGCTGATGGCGGCCGCCGCGCGCCGCGCGTGGCGGCTCGGGAGCTGGGACCGATTCATGATCCCACAGCCCTGGACGCATATCACCGTAGCCTACAGTGCGCCGCTGCCAGTGACATGGGGGTCGGCGCGCGAGGCCGCGGCTGCAGCGACCGACTTCCAGGCCCGACTCGTGGCGCTCAACGACTTGGCCCGCACGGACGTGGCGCGTGCCGGGTGACGTCGCGCCGCCGGCGCGGCGTGCCGCGATCGATCGTATCTGGTTCGACCCGTCGCCGACCGCGCGGGCGGCGCGGGCCGTGCTCGCGCCGTTGGCCATGGCCTACGGAACCGTCGCGGCGGTGCGGAGCGAGATGTATGACCGGCGGATGCTGCCCACCTTCGAGCCCGCGGTCCCCACGGTCAGCGTCGGGAACCTCACGGTCGGCGGGACAGGGAAAACGCCGATCGCCGCGTGGTTGGTGGCGAAGCTCACCGACCGCGGACAGCGACCGGGGCTCGTCCTTCGCGCGTACGGCGACGGCGACGAGGCAGCGGTGCATCGCATGCTCAATCCCACGGTGCCGATCGTCACCGACGCCGATCGGGTCGCGGGTATCGCGCGCGCGGCGGCGGACGGGTGTGATGTCGCGGTCCTCGACGATGCGTTCCAGCACCGTCGTGTCCGGCGCGTGGTGGACTGCGTGCTCGTCAGCGCGGATTCGTGGCGGGCCGTCCGGTGGCTGCTTCCCGCGGGGCCATGGCGCGAGCCACTGGGCTCGCTGCGTCGCGCGTCGATGGTCATCATCACGCGCAAGGCGGCGACCGACGCGGACGTGACCGCGGTCCGATCGGCGGTGGCCGCCGCTGCGCCCGGGATACCGGTGGCCATCGCGTCACTCGTACCCGACGCCCTCCGCACGCTGGACGGCGAGGAGCGGCCGCTCGCCTCCTTGCGCGGCTCGCGCGTGCGCGCGATCGCCGGGATCGGATGGCCGCCCGCCTTCTTCGCGCAACTGGCCAGCGCGGGCGCGGACGTCGATGCCGTGCCCTATCCCGATCACCACCGCTATTCGGCTGCCGATGTGACCCGGATTCGCCGTTACCCGTCGTCCGACACGATCGCTGTCTGTACGCTGAAGGACGCCGTCAAGCTGGGGGGGCTGTGGCCTCGCGAAGCGGAGCCCCTATGGTATGTTTCCCAGCGGGTCGAATTCGATGTCGGGGTCGAATCGGTGCTCGCCGCCCTCGATACGATACGACGGATCCGGCCCGTGTCCAACCGTTTTCCCCCGTCCTTCACAACCGAGTCATAGCCGGAACGACGCCTCGGTGTCGCCAGCCGGCGCAGCCCCTGACAATGGCCACCGACCTCCGACTACCCACGCATAAGATCGTACACCCGGACAAGGACCGGTTTCTGAACGAGGAGAATCCCTTCGAGGCGATGATGTCACGCTTCGACCGCGCGGCGGAGTTGCTCGACCTCGAGCCCGGGATCTACCAGGTCCTCCGCAACGCCGAAAAGCAACTCATCGTGTCGATTCCGGTCCAGCTCGACAATGGCAATGTCGAGGTGTACACCGGCTACCGGGTGCTCTACAACACGTCCCGCGGGCCCGCCAAGGGCGGCATTCGGTTCGATCTGCAGGTAACGCTCGAAGAGGTCAAAGCCTTGGCGGCGTGGATGACCTGGAAGTGTGCGGTGGTCAACATCCCCTTCGGCGGCTCGAAGGGCGGCGTCGTCTGCGATCCGCTCAAGATGAGTGTCGGCGAACTCGAACGACTGACCCGTCGCTACACGGCCGGCATCATCTCGGTCCTCGGGCCGGACTCCGATGTCCCCGCTCCGGACGTCAACACGAACGAGCGGGTCATGGCCTGGGTCATGGATACCTATTCCATGCGCGCGGGGCACACCGTGACGGCGGTCGTGACCGGGAAGCCGGTGGAGATGGGTGGCTCGCTCGGCCGTCGGGAAGCAACAGGCCGCGGATGTATGATCGTGACCAAGGAGGCGCTGCACCATCTGGGAATGCCGATCCGAGGCACCACAGTGGCGATTCAGGGCTTCGGCAACGTGGGTTCGATCGCGGCCGAGATGCTGGAGCGCGAAGGGTGTAAGATCACCGCGATCGGCGATCGGTCGGGATCACTGTTCAACGCGGGCGGCATCGACGTGCTGGATGCCGTGAAATACGTCAAGCAACACAAGTCGCTCGAGGGCTACACCAGCGGCGATCCGATCACTGGCGATGAGCTGCTCACGTTGGACGTCGATGTGCTGCTGCCCGCGGCACTCGAAAACGTGATCACGAGCAAGAACGCGTCGAAAGTCCGCGCCAAGGTGATCTGCGAAGGCGCCAACGGCCCGACGACCGCGGGCGCCGACGCCATTCTCGACGAGAAGGGCATCTTCGTCATCCCGGACATCCTCGCCAACGCGGGGGGAGTCACGGTGTCGTACTTCGAGTGGGTCCAGGATCGCGGTGGGTATTTCTGGTCCCTGGAAACGGTCAACGACCGACTCCGTGACATAATGACACGTAGCTTCCGCGATGTGCTGAGCCTGTCGCAGCAGCACAAGGTGAACATGCGGACCGCGGCTTACATGTTGGCGATCAGTCGCGTCTCGACGGTGCACAAGCTGCGCGGCATCTACGCGTAATCGCGCGCCCGTGCGCGCGTGGCGCGGGCGGCGACGGATGGCGTCTGACAGTACGCGGAGCGTGGGCTGGTCATGCGAGTGGTGATTGCGGCCGTCGGGCGGCCGCGCGACCCGGCGCTGGCGACGGCGGTGACCGCGTACCAGGCGCGCGCGGCGCGCTATTGGCCGCTGGACGTGATCGAGGTCCGTGACGAGCCGGCACGGGGCGCGCGGCCGACCGTGGTCCGGGATCGCGAAGGCGCCCGGCTGCTCGACCGGTTGGCGGACGTGCGGTTCGTAGTCTGTGAACGGGACGGACAGCGCCGGACGTCCGAGGAGTTCGCGCAGTGGCTGCAGAGCATCCGAGAGAGCGGCCGCGACGTGGCGTTCGTGATTGGCGGGGCGTTCGGACTCGCCGAGTCGGTCACCGCCGCGGCCTGGCGTCGGATGTCGCTCGCGCCGTGGACGCTCCCCCACGAGATCGCGCGCCTCGTACTCGCGGAGCAGCTCTACCGAGCCGGCACCATCATGCGCGGCGAGCCATACCACAAATGACCCGCGACCGGTGACCGATCGATCCGGGGCAGCATCGGAGCCCACGATGGCGCGCGTGACCGCGCCCACCGTCGTGCGGACCGAGCCGTTTGGCGGCGGCCCGCTCACGATGGCGGCGCTCGCGGGCACGACTCCGGCGGACTGGTACGCACCACGTCCCCGCGATGCGCACGATTGGACCGCGCGCATCGAGCACGTGCGCGAGGCACACCGCGCATCGGGATGGCTCGACGCGCTGTGGCCGGCGATCGAGGCCGAGGGACTGGCGGCATCTCGACTCAGGCGCGCGGCCGCGGATGGTGTCGTCGTCACCACGGGCCAGCAGCCCGGTCTCTTCGGCGGACCGGTGTACACGTGGTCGAAGGCGATCGGGATCTTGGCGCTCGCCGACGCGTTGGAGCAGGCATCAGGCGTCCCCGTCGCGCCGCTGTTCTGGGCGGCGACCGACGACTCGGATTTCGCCGAAGCCAGTACGACGTGGGTGGCATCACGGGGCGGAGCCGAGCCGCTGACCGCGAATCCCCTCGCGCCACCAGGCACCGTGCTCGCTGGAGCCCCGCTCGGCGATCTGTCCGCGGCCCTCGGTGCACTGGCGGCTGCGTCCGGGTCGGCGCCCTACGCCGAAGCGCTCGACGCGGTGCGCGCCGGCTACGCCAGCCGGCCGTCCGGCGGCTCCCCCATCACCGCCGGTGGCGCGTACGTCGCACTGCTGCGACGCCTGCTCGCCCCACTCGGGATCGCGGTGATCGATGCATCGCACGCTGCGGTGCGCCGGCGTGCATCGCCGATCCTCGTGCGCGCGCTCCAGCGCGCCGACGACGTGGCGGCCGCACTCGCTGCGCGGAATCGTGACATCGTCGCCCAGGGGTATACACCACAAGTGAGCGACGTCGCGGCGCTCTCGCTCGTGTTCGAATGGTTCGGGCCGGGGCAGGGGGCGAGCGCCGCCGACGACTCGCTGTCGAAGGGGCCGCCACCGATCGGCGCGATCAAGACACGGGTCCCACGGAACCGGGCATCGGAGGCTGCCGACCGTGCCCGGCCCGAGATGTTGAGCGGTAACGTGCTACTTCGGCCCGTGGTCGAGCGCAGCATCCTGCCGACGGTCGCATATCTGGCTGGCCCGAGCGAGGTCGCCTATTTCGCACAAGCGACCGCGGTTGCGCACGCCCTCGAGCTGCCGCCGCCGGTGGCGGTGCCGCGCTGGACATGCACCCTCGTCGAGCCCGCGACCGCCGCGCTGATGGCTCGCTACGACATCACCGAAGCCGAACTCGACGACGCGCACGGCCCGGAGCGCCGACTCGCCCGCGCGGCGTTGCCCGCCCCCGTGCGCGACGCACTCGACGCGCTCCGCGTCGAGGTGGACCGTGGCGTCGATGCTGTCGCAGCGGCCGATGCCGGACATCTGGTGTCGAATCCCGAGATCGAGGGCGCGCGGGCGCATCTCCGGCATCGGGCCGCGCGGCTGGAACGGCGGTATCTCGCGGCCGCGAAGCACGCCGCCGCCGCAATGATGACGGATGTCGCCACCGTGCGTGGCGCGTTGCTCCCCAACGGCGCTCGTCAGGAACGCACGCTGAACTTCATGCCGTTCCTGGCGCGCGGTGGACCCGCATTGCTCGATGCGATGCGCCGAGAGGCCGCGCGTCACGCAGTCGGCCTGCTGGGAGGCGGCACATCGCCGACCCGGTAACCCCCGCCGCGGCAGCCGAGCGGGCCGCGTCGAGCCCCTCGGGCGACAGCGGGCGCCCGCAGGGGGGAGGGCGCGCGGCAACGCTCGTGGCCACCGGGATCCTGCTGAGTCGCGTGACCGGGTTGGTGCGCGAGCGCGTGCTCGCCCACTACTTCGGGAGCGCGGAAGCGGCCGACGCGGTGCGCGCGGCGTTTCGCATCCCGAACCTGCTGCAAAACCTCTTCGGCGAAGGCGCGCTCTCGGCATCGTTCATCCCCGTGTACGCGCGACTGCTGGCCCGCGGCGACCGCGAGGAAGCGCGTCGCGTCGCGGGTGCCGTGGCGTCGTTGCTCGCGATGGCCGTGTCCGTGCTCGTGTTGGCCGGTGTCCTCGCCACGCCGCTCATCATCGAGCTCATTGCGCCCGGATTCTCGGGCAGTCGTCGGGCCCTCACGATCGTGCTCGTACGGATCTTCTTTCCGGGCGCGGGGATGCTCGTGCTGTCGGCCTGGTGTCTCGGCGTGCTCAACAGCCACGGCCGGTTCCTACTGTCGTACTCCGCGCCAGTCGCGTGGAACGCGGTCCTGATCGCGACCCTCATCGCGTTCGGCGGCCATCAGAGCGTGGACCAACTGGCGGTCACGTACGCGTGGGGCTCCGTCGTGGCGAGCACCGTGATGTTTGCGGTGCAGCTCCCGGCCGTGCTACGACTGACCCATCGGGTGCCGTTGCGTCCCCGCACGGGATCGCCCGAGGTGCGGACCGTGGCGCGCAACTTCGGCCCGGTCTTCGTGACTCGCGGCGTCGTGCAGCTCAGCGCGTACGTCGATCAATTCCTCGCCAGCTGGCTGCCCGTAGGCTCGGTGGCGCTGCTCGGATACGCGCAGAATCTCGCGCTGTTACCGGTGAGTCTCTTCGGCATGGCCGTCTCGGCCGCGGAGCTGCCCGCGATGTCCGGGATGGTCGGCGTCGGCGATGAGGTGGCCTCGACGCTCCAGGCGCGACTGAACGACGGCCTCCGACGGATCGCGTTCTTCATCGTGCCGTCGGCGATGGCGTTCGTCGCGCTCGGCGATGTGATCGCGGCCGCGATCTATCGCACGGGCCGGTTCACGACCGCGGACGCCGCGTGGGTGTGGGCCATATTGGCGGGCTCGGCCGTCGGCATGCTGGCCTCGACACTGGGCAGGCTGTACTCCTCGGCGTATTACGCGCTTCGTGACACTCGGACGCCGCTCCGATTCGCGGTGCTTCGCGTCGCGCTCACGACGGGGCTCGGGTACCTCAGCGCACTACCACTCCCGCGATTGCTCGGGGTGGACCCGCGGTGGGGGATGGCGGGGCTCACCGCGTCGGCCGGACTCGCGGGATGGGTGGAATTCACCCTGCTGCGTCGGTCGCTGAGGGATCGCGTCGGAGCGACCGGCGTCCCGGCGCGACTCGTGGCGTCGCTCTGGGGCGCGGCGTTGATCGCGGCGGCGGCCGCATACGGGGCGGAACGCCTCATCACGATCGGACACCCGATCGGTCGTGCCTCGATCATTCTGCCGCTCTACGGGATCCTGTACCTGGGACTCACCGCGGCCATGGGCGTGCCGGAGTCGGCGGCGTTGGTGCGCGGCGCGCGCCGCCGCCTCGGGTGGGCCGCGACGTAGGCCTCGGCGCGTCCACAGGCAGCGCCGTGAAGCTGTGGCACCAAGGCGGTATAATTCTATATCATGCTTGCAGTTCCGGTCGCGGCAGCAGCGAAGATCCCTCATCTCCCCGAGTCGCCCGGCGTCTATCTCTGGAAGGACGCCGAGGGGCGCGTCCTGTACGTGGGAAAGGCCAAGCGGTTACGGTCGCGCGTGCGGAGCTACTTCGCGGGCGACGGGCCGATCGGGGCCAAGACGGAGTTCATGCTCCGGCAGGTGGCCGATGTCGAGACGATCGTCGTCCCGACCGAGGCGCACGCGCTGATCCTCGAGGCCAACCTCATCAAGGAGTACCGCCCGCGATTCAACATCGCGCTGCGCGACGACAAATCGTACCCGTACATCAAGGTCACGATACAGGAGCCGTTTCCACGCGTGTACGTGACTCGGCGACTCCAGAACGACGGCGCCCGGTACTTCGGTCCGTACACCGACGTGGGCGCCATGCGCCGTGCGCTCAACGTGGTCAAGCAACTCTTCACTGTCCGGTCGTGCCGGTACGACATGCCGCGCGAAATGCCGGAGCGACCGTGCCTCGATTACTACATCAAACGCTGCAAGGCGCCGTGCATCATGGCGCAGAGCCAGTCCGACTACGCGGCGATGATCGACGAGGTGATCGAGATGCTCGAAGGGCGGACCGGCGACGTGATCACGCAGGTGCGCGCGCGGATGGATGCGGCGGCGGCCCGCCTCGAGTTCGAGCGCGCGGCCGAGCTGCGAGACGCACTGGCCAAGCTCGAACAGCTCGAGGAACCGACGATCGTGCTGGAGGTGGAGGGAGGCGACCGGGATGTCGTGGGGTACGCGCGGGACGGCGACGATGCGTGTGTAGCGATCCTCCGCATCCGGGGAGGGAAGATGCTGGCCCGCGACCACCGGCTGCTCGAGAACGTCGCCGAAGAGCCGGACACGGCGGTCCTGTCCGCGTGTCTGGCACGCACGTACGTCGGGGCCGCGGAGCGGGCCGGCGAGTTGCTCGTGCCATTCGACTTCGAGGATCGAGACGCACTGCAGGCGTCGCTACCCGCGACGCGCGTGCTCGTCCCGTCGCGGGGACCGAAGCGTGAGCTCGTCGAGCTCGCGGAGCAAAACGCGCGGCATCTGCTCGAGGAGTTTCGACTCGCGGCCGCGGAGACGGACGAGCGGGCAGTCGATCCCGTGTACGAGTTGCAGCGCGAGTTGGGACTACAGCGCGTGCCGCGGTCGTTTGTCACGTTCGACATCTCGCACGCCCAGGGCACCGACACGGTCGCGTCGGCGGTGTGGTTCGAGAACGGACGGCCCAAGCGAGCCGAGTACCGGAAGTTCAAGATCGCGACGGTGGACGGGATCGACGACTTCGCGTCGATGGGCGAGGTCGTGAACCGATATTTTCGCCGGCGGCTCGACGAATCGAAGCCGTTGCCGGAGCTGATCGTGGTGGACGGCGGCAAAGGGCAGCTTGGCGCGGCGCGGGACGCACTCGAGCGCCTCGGTGTCACCGCGGTGCCATTGATCAGCCTCGCGAAGCGTGACGAGGAGGTGTTCATGGTTGGCCGGATGGAGTCGGTCCGGCTCTCCCGGCGGTCCCCGGGCCTCCGGTTGCTGCAACAGGCCCGCGATGAAGCGCACCGTTTTGCCGTGACATTCCAACGGAAGCGGCGGGCCGTACGCACTGTTACGTCGGAGCTGCTTCGCGTCCCCGGGATCGGACCGGTCAAGCGTCGGCAGTTGCTCGCCACCTTTGGCAGCATCCAAGGCGTGCGGGACGCGACGCCTGAACAGATCACCGCGCTCCCTGGGTGGTCCAATGCCGCCGCGGAGCGCCTGCTGGCAGCGCTGCAGTCCTCTTCGCCAACGGCGGGATCATGACCATCGGCATCTTGGATCCCTTCAGCGGCATCGCCGGCGACATGACGCTCGGCGCGCTCATCGATTGCGGGCTCGACCCCGACTGGCTCCGCGCTCTGCCGGCGCGACTCGGGCTGGACGGGATCGGGGTGCAGATTCGCGACGTCACGCGCGGCCAACTGGCGTGCAAGAAAGTGGACTTCGACATCCCGGCCCAGCCTCACGGACGTCACCTCGGCGAGATCCGGTCGATCGTGGCGCGGAGTCAGGCACCCCCTGCAGTCCGCGCACGCGCCGACGCGGCCTTTCTGGCGATCGCGACCGTCGAGGGCGCCATGCATGGGGTGCGCCCCGAATTGGTGCATCTGCACGAGGTCGGGGCGGTAGACGCGATCCTCGATGTGGTGGGCTCGATCTGGGGCTTTGCGGTCTTGGGCGCGGAGACGGTGTATTGCGGGCCCATTGCCCTGGGCGATGGCACCGTCGAAGCGGCGCACGGGACCTTGCCCGTCCCCGCGCCGGCGACGCTCAAGCTTCTCGAGGGGCAAGTCGTGCATCCCGGACCCGTCGGGTCTGGTGAGCTGGTGACACCGACGGGTGCCGCACTGGTACGCGTGCTGTCGGTCGGTCAGCCGCCCGACGGTTACATCCCCCGGCGCAGCGGGTTGGGCGCCGGGACCAAGGATTTTCGCGGGCGCGCGAACGCCCTCCGGCTGATCCTGGCCGACCCCGTCGTCGCGGTGGCCGGCGTCGGCGCATCGGACGCGGGGGGGACGCACGAGCCCGTCATGGTGCTGATCGCCGACATCGACGATATGGTCCCCGAGTATCTCGCCGCGGCCGCCGACGCGCTGCGGATCGCGGGCGCGTTGGATGTCGTCTTGTTGGCGACCACCATGAAAAAGGGTCGCATCGGCACCCGGATCGAGGTGCTCGGGCGCCCCGCGGACGCCGACCGGCTGGAGTTGCTGCTGCTGACCTCGACGACGACCATCGGCGTGCGGCGGCAGCAGCTAGTCCGGCGGGTGCTGCCCAGACATCACCGGTCGGTGACGGTCCTCGGCCACCGTATCGCGGTAAAAGAGACCACACTCCCAAATGGCGAGACCCGCGCCAAGCCCGAATTCGACGACGTTTTGCGGGTGGCTGAGGCGACAGGCCGACCGGCTGGCGATATATTTGCGCTCACGGCCGAGGCGGCTCACACCGCCCGGCATGAGCCGCCAGCCGGCCACGCCGACCGCGTGACTACTGGGGCCTCAGGACCCGAACACGCCGACCGAGACAAGCGGTCGGACCATTCGCACGACCATTCGCACGACCACGATCACGGCCACGAGCACGACCACTCATGATCACCCGAATCCGCCAGGAGTCAGGCATGACCGCTTTCGGCTTTTTTCGCTTCCGCATGGGCTTCATCCTGCTGTGCGCCGGCACGAGTGTGGTCGCTGCCCCGGTGCTGCACGCCCAAAAGAAGGGTGACAAGAACGCGGCCCCCGCGTGCACGATCGACCAGGACAACAGCGCCGAAGCGCTGAGCGGTCGGCTCTTCCTGGCGCGGGTCACGGATCCGAAAACATCGGCCGGCGACAAGGGGAAGGCCCTGCGGCAAGCCGTTGGGACTCTGGGCGCCAAGTACGACCGCGCCAAGGATGTTGGGCGTGACTATCTCCTGGGGGAAGCGCTCGTCTTGTTCGCCACGGAGCCGGGCACACCATTGCTTGGGCCGCGCAGCACCTACGGGTTCAAGGACGACCCGACGACCACGATCGATCTGCTGGCGACTGCCGATACACTGATCACGACGGTGGAGACCACGCACCCCGAATGCGCCGCACAGGCGTCGGCGGTACGGCAGCAGGCCTATGTCCCCTTGGTCAACGCCGCGATCGGTGCACTCAACGCTGGCCAGATCGATTCGGCGAGCGCGGGCGCGCAGCGCGCGGTGATGATCTACAAGAAGAGCCCCTACGTGTACAACGTGCTGGCCGGCGTCGCCGTGAAGAAGACCGACTACCCGACCGCCGCACAGAACTATCGCCAAGTGATCCTGATCGCCGGTACGGACACCATCTACAAAAGGCTCAAGAATGGAGCGATGTACAACCTCGCCGTCGTCACGACGTCGCTCGCCGATGCGGCGACCGGGCCAGACAAGAAGGCGAAGTCAGACAGCGCGGTGCAGTTGTGGCGCGACTACGTCGCGGCGAACCCCTCCGACGCGAATGGGCAGGCCGGATTGACCAACGCGCTGCAGTCCTCCGGTGACTCGGCGGCCGCGGGCCAACTCTTCGCCGACATGACCACGAATCCTCAGAAGTACACCGACATCCAGCTCTTTCAGAGTGCCGTGGCGGCGGCCAAGGCCAATCGACAGAGCGACGCGTTGAAACTGTTCGAGGCCGGGTTGGTCAAGAATCCGTACTACAACCAGGCGCTCGTCTACGTGGCGAACGAGTATTTCAACTCCAACCAACTGGACAAGTTGTTGCCGGCCGTTCGCCGGCTGGTCGACGTCGATCCCGCGGACAGCGACAACTACAGGCTCTTGGCGGGTGCATACCAGATCCGGTCGAAGGCCGAGACCGGTGCCGCACAGAAGGCGGATCGCGATTCGCTGGTTGCGGCGCTCACGAAGTGGAAGCACCCGACCGTGCAGGTGTCGGTCGCGCGGGTGCTCCACGATGGGGACAAGATGGAGGTGTCCGGCAAGGTGGCGAACCTGACCGCCGAGTCGAAGACGTATACGCTCAAGTTCGACTTCCTGGATGTGAACGGGAAGGCGGTGGGATCGCAGACGGTGCCGCCCATCACGGTGGGGGCGAATTCGTCGCAGCCGTTCGATGTCTCGGGCACCTTTCCCGGGGTGATCGCGTACAAGTACGCACCCCTGAACTAGATCGAGAGCGGCGGAGGACAGCAGCATGGTGGCGTCAGTCCGGGTCGCGCGCGTCGAGCGCGGAGGGATTGCCGCGGCGCTTGGGATGGAGCGCGGAACGGAGCTGCTGTCCGTCAATGGGCGCCGGATCGCCGATTTTCTCGATTGGGAGTTCCTGACCGCCGACGAGGAGTTGGTCATCGAAGCGCGCCAGCCGGATGGCGCCAACGTCGTGTACGAGGTCGATCGCGGGGAAGGGGAGCCGATGGGCGTGGAGCTGGAGCCACCGACGGTCCGGCAATGCGCCAACCGGTGCGAGTTCTGCTTCATCGAGGGGCTGCCACCGGGGCTCCGCGCGCCGCTCTATCTCCGCGACGACGATTACCGCCTGTCGTTCGCGTACGGCAACTTCGCCACGCTGTCCAACGTACGCGATCGCGACGTTCGCCGGATCCTCGAATATCGGCTGTCGCCGCTGTACGTCTCGGTGCACGCGACGCCGCACGACGTGCGCCGCGTGCTCCTCAACAATCCCAAGGTGCCGGATGTGATCGCCCAACTCACCGAGCTCGCGGCGGGCGGGATTCAGTTCCACTGCCAAATGGTGATCGTACCCGGTATCAACGACGGCGCGGTCCTGGAGCAGTCGCTGACCGACCTGTGGGCGCTGGACGAGGCCGCGCTCTCGGTGGCGATCGTCCCGGTGGGACTCACCCAGTTCTCACATCTGTATACCGGCCGGTCGATGGACCAGCCGGCGGCCCGCGAGCTCTTGGCGGTCACGGACCGCTGGGCGGCTCGGGCGCGCGTCGATCGCGGGAATCCGTGGGTCTTCGGGTCCGATGAGCTCTACATCCTGGCAGACCTACCCATGCCCGGCCCCGCGCACTACGGGGAGTACGCGCAGATCGAGAACGGCGTGGGGTCGGTCACCATGCTGCGCCAGCGCGTAGCGGACGGCGCGGGATCGCTGGCTCGGCACGACGGGCGACGCATCGGCGTGGTGACCGGCACCGCGATGGCGCCGCTGATGCCGCCACTCCTCGAGACGCTGCGCGCGGTGACTGGCGCGACATTCGAGCTGATCCCGGTCGTCAACTCGATGTTTGGCCCGACGACCACGACCGCGGGGCTGCTCGTCAGCGCGGACATCCGGGGTGCGCTGGCCGGGCGCGTCGATCTCGACCTCGCACTGGTGCCCGCCGAATGCATCAACGATCGGGGGCAGTTCCTCGACGACCGTCTCTTCGACGACGTGCGAGACGTGCTGCCGATGCCCGTCTTGCCCTCGTACGACTTCATCGATGTGCTGCGATGAAAATCCCCACCGTCGCGATTGTCGGCCGCCCCAACGTGGGTAAGTCCGCGCTCTTCAACCGCCTGGTGGGTGGACGTGGGCACATCAACACCGCGATCGTCAGCGATGAACCGGGGACGACTCGGGATCGGCATTTCACGCGCGCCGAGTGGGCGGGCCACGCGTTCTGGCTCGTCGACACGGGCGGGCTGACGGAGGACTCGCAGCTCCCGATGGATCGCGAGATCCGCCGGCAGGTGCTCGAGGCGATCGCGGAGGCGGATCTCCTGCTGTTCGTGGTGGATGCCCAGACCGGCCTCCACCCGAGCGACGCACGTATCCTCGAGATCCTGCGGGACTCGCGGAAGCCGTGGCTGCTGGTCGCCAACAAGGTTGACGATCCCTCCACCACCGACCACTTCGAGTTCTACGAGTTGGGTGCGGGGGAGCCATGGCCCGTGTCCGCGGTCAACGGCAAGAGCTCCGGTGACCTGTTGGATGCGATCATCTCCCATTTGCCACATGCCCCGGCCGAAGAGAGCCAGGCCCTCCGGGTGGCGGTCGTCGGCCGCCCCAATGTCGGCAAATCGTCGATCGTCAACCGGCTTCTTGGTGAGGAGCGCCTCGTGGTCTCGGAGGTGGCGGGGACGACCCGTGATGCAATCGACACCGCCCTCACGTATCATGGTCGGGAGCTGATCTTCGTGGACACCGCCGGACTCCGTCGGCAGTCGAAAATCGACGACGGGATCGAGTTCTACTCGGCTCTCCGCTCCCGCCAAGCCATCGAGCGCGCGGACGTCTGCGTATTGGTAGTAGACGCCACGATGGGCATCGAAGGGCAGGACCTGAAGATCGCAGCCTTAGCCTGGGAGTCGGGCCGGGGGTTGATCATCGCGGTGAACAAATGGGACCTCAAAGAGAAGGACGACAAGACGGCCGCGCGGTTCGAGAAGACCTACGTGGAAAAGGCGCCATTTCTTGCGTTCGTCCCGTTCGTGTTCATGTCCGCGTTGACCGGACAGCGAGTCACCCGGATCCTCGACGTCATCGGCGAAGTCGCGACCGAACGGCAGAAGCGCGTGTCCACGTCGCAGGTGAACGCGACGCTCGAAGATCTCATCGCGCGCCGCCAGCCGCCGCAGGCGGCGGGGTTGGATGTCCGACTGCTGTACGCCACGCAGGTCGAGGTCGCGCCGCCGACGATCGCGGTGTTCGGAAATCATCCTGATCTCGTGCAGGAGCATTACGTGCGGTACCTGCACAATGGGTTTCGCGCCGCCTGGGGATGGACCGGCAATCCCTTGCGGATCGTCATGCGCCGAAAGAGCGGGAAGGTCGCCGCATAGATGAACCCATACATCGCGGTGTTGATCGCCTACCTCTCCGGATCGCTCCCCTTCGCGTATCTGGCGGGTCGCGCGTTCGGCGGGATCGACCTGCGACGGCAGGGGTCGGGAAACCTCGGTGCGACCAACGTCTTCCGCGCGCTCGGGTTGCCCGCCGCGTTCGTCGTCTTCCTCCTGGACGCCGCGAAGGGGGCGCTCCCCGTGCTGCTCTTACCCGCGCACGGACCGAACAGCGAGTGGTGGTCGATCGCGTACGGCGTCGCCGCGATCCTCGGCCACGTGCGTCCCGTGTTCTTCCTCTGGCGCCGTGGGGGGAAGGGCGTGGCGACGGCGGCGGGAGTGTTCTTCGCTCTGACACTGCTCCCGACGGCGATCGCCACACTGCTGTGGATCGGGGTGTTCGTCGCAACGCGCTACGTCTCGGTCGCCTCCCTCTCAGCGGCGACCTCGCTGCCGGTCGCTGTCCTCATCTTTCGCGGCCCGCACGCGGTGTTCTGGATGTCGCTCGTGACCGCCGCCTTCGTGTGGTGGACGCATCGGGGAAACATCGACCGACTGCGTCACGGCGAGGAACCGAAGACCTGGGGCCGCCCAGGTCGAGGGGGCGGGGCACGCGATAGCATTCAGATCGCCGGAGCGCCCGGCGTTCGATGACCGCCGTCGCCGTCGTCGGGGCTGGCGCCTGGGGGACGGCATTGGCGGACTTGCTCGCCCGGAACGGGCACCTCGTCCGGTTGTGGGCTCGGGAACCGGACGTCGCGGAATCGATCACCGTCCGGCACGAGAACATGCGCTTCCTCGCCGGCGTCGCGCTCTCGTCCGCGCTGGCGGCATCGACAGCGCTGGGCGATGTCGTGCGCGGGGCCGAGCTCGTCATGTTCGCAACACCCTCGGAGCATCTGCGCACGGTCGCTGCGGCGTCGGTATCGACGCTCCAGTCCGGCGCGACGTTGGCCGTGGCGACCAAAGGGATCGAGCCCGGGACCTTGGCCGTCATGACGCAGGTGGTACGCGAAGCGACCGGGGGCGCGCACGCCGTGGTGGCGCTCTCGGGTCCGAGCTTCGCGGCCGAGGTGGCGGCCCGTCAGCCGACGGCTGTGGTAGCCGCGTCCACGACGTTGCCGGCCGCGGAACTGGTGCAGCACGTATTGGCGTCGCACGAGTTCCGCGTGTACACCCACCCGGACGTGTTGGGCGTCGAGCTCGGGGGCGCGCTCAAGAACGTGATGGCGGTCGCCACCGGCGTCTCCGATGGCTTGGGACTCGGCGCCAACTCGCGCGCCGCGCTCGTAACCCGAGGCCTCGCGGAAATGACGCGTCTCGGCGTCGCACTCGGCGCCCACGCGTCCACCTTTGCCGGACTCACGGGACTCGGGGACCTCGTGCTCACGTGTACCGGAGCGCTGAGCCGAAACCGCGCCGTCGGCGAAGCGATGGGTCGCGGCCAGACGTTGGCCGAAGCGCTCGCCGGGCGTGAGACGGTCGCCGAAGGGGTGGTGACGGCGCGGAGCGCGCTCGCGCTTGCCGAACGAGCGGGTGTCGAGATGCCGATCGTGCGGGAGGTGAACCGCGTGCTGTTCGAAGGGCGACCTGCTCGGCGCGCGATCGGTGACCTGATGGAGCGAGAGCTCCGCGCGGAGTCCGATTGAGCGGCGCCGGCCGTCGGGCGCGGCGCACCACGGCGGGGGGAACAGCCGCACCGGGGAGGGCAGGGACAGCCATGCGCGACGAACCGGTTCGGCAGTTCTTCTCGATCGGCGACGTGTGCGGACTGACGGAATTGAAGCCACACGTGCTGCGGTATTGGGAGACCCAATTCAAGTTCTTGAGCCCAGCCAAGAACCGCTCCGGCAATCGCGTGTACCAGCGCCGCGAGGTCGAGCTGATTCTGCTCGTGAAGCACCTGCTGTACACGGAGAAGTACACGATCGAGGGCGCGCGGCGGAAAGTGGACGAGCATCGCAAAGCGGGCGCGATTCGCGGCGTGACGCGGGCGGCCCTCGACCGCGAGACGTTGGAATCGATGGAGCGCGAGCTGGCTACCATCGTCCATACGCTGGCCGGCCCGGACGCGCGGCCCGATCCCGGGACGCGCTGACGTGGCGTCCGTGGCGTGCGTGATCCCGGCCTACGACGCGGCACGCACGCTGGCCGCCGTGATACGCGGCATTCGGATCGCCCTCCCGCACGCGATCACGGTCGTCGTCAACGACGGATCTCGCGATGACACGCTCGCCGCGGCCGATCGGTGGGCCGACCATGCCGTGCACCTCCCGCGGAACCTGGGCAAGGGCGCCGCGCTGCGCGCGGGGTTCGAGGCCGCGTTGGCGGCCGGCGCCACGAGCATCCTCACGATCGACGCGGACGGACAGCACGACCCGGCGTGCGCTCCGCGCCTGCTCGCCGCGCTCGGCGAGGCGGATGTGGTGATCGGCGTCCGCGAGCGGCGCGGGTCCGCGATGCCCGTCCACCGCCGGGTGAGCAATGCCGTGTCGGCGGCGGCGGTGAGCGCGTGCATGGGCCTGCGGTTGGCCGACAGCCAGTCGGGCTACCGCGCGCTGCGCGCCGACGTGCTGGCCCGGGTCGCGCCGGTCGGGGACCGGTACGAGTACGAGACCGACTTCCTGATCCAGGCGGCCCGGCAGGGACTGCGCATCGCGTGCGTGTCGGTGCCGACGATCTATGGAGCGCCGAGCCATTTTCGCGTGCTGCGTGACGCCGCGCGCGTGGCCCGCACGATCTGCCGGCAGGTGCCGTTCGCGATGCTCTCGGCCGCAACCGCTTCCGCCAAGTGAGCGTCGCCGACGCCGCCGACCGCTCCACTCGCCGACTGCGCTTTCTCTGCACCAACGACGACGGGGTGATGGCCCACGGTCTCGATTGCCTCGTGCGGGCCGCCGAGCCCCTGGGCGATGTGTTCGTCGTGGCACCGGATCGAGAGCAAAGCGCAGCCAGCCACGCGCTGACGATGCAGCATCCACTCCGCGCGAAACTGCGACCGGATGGCCGCACGCAGGTCGATGGCACCCCCACGGATTGCGTGATGTTGGCCGTCCAGGCCCTCATGCCGGACCGCCCCGACTTTGTTTTCAGCGGCATCAACCATGGCCACAACATGGGTGAGGACGTCCTGTACTCGGGGACGGTGGCCGCGGCGATGGAAGGGATCGCGCTGGGCATCCCATCGATCGCCCTCTCGTTCGCGAGCCGCGACCACGGAACCGACGTGCACATCGTGGATGCGCAGGTCGATGCGATTACCGGGCTGCTCCGACACTTCGTGTCGCTCAGTGACGTCCCGGCCAACACGGTCTTCAACGTCAATCTGCCGCCGCTACCCGGAGCCGAGATCAAAGGCGTGCGCCTGACGAGGCTCGGCCGCCGTGTGTTCTCGGACTCCCTCAAACGGATGCGCGACCCGTGGGACAAGGAGATCTACTGGATCGGCGGCGGCACGATCGCGTGGTCGGGCGGCCCTGATTGCGACTTCCGCGCCATCGATGAGGGCTACATCTCCGTCACACCGCTGCATCTCGACCTCACGCACTTCGACATGCTGGCCACAGTGGAGCGATGGTGGCGGACGCCTTAGGCGGAGCCGGCTCGAACGGCGCGGGTGAACCCGAGTTCCGGGGCCCCCGGCGACGACTGCTCGACACGCTGCGCGAGCGGGGGATCACCGACCTCTCGGTGCTGCGGGCGGTCGATCTCACGCCGCGCCACCTGTTCGTCCCACCCGCCATCGTGCACCGGGCCTACGAGGATGCGGCGTTGCCGATCGGCAGCGGTCAGACCATTTCCCAGCCATCGGTCCATGCGCGCTACCTCTCGGAGCTCCGATTGACGGGGCACGAGCGCGCATTGGAGGTCGGCACCGGATCGGGGTACCAGACCGTACTGCTCTCGCACCTGGTGGAGCAGGTCTTCTCGATCGAGCGCGTCCGGGAGCTGCTCGACCGGGCCCGGGACGTGATCCGCCGCGTGGACGCCCGCAACATCTCGCTGCTGCTCGGCGACGGCACATTCGGGTGGCGGGAATACGCGCCGTTCGACGCCATTCTGGTCAGTGCGGCCGCGCCGGACGTGCCGCGCCCGCTGTTCGAACAGCTCGCCGAGGGCGGCCGAATCCTCATTCCGCTGGGGGGTCGGGAGGACCAGATGCTGACCGTGGCCACCCGTCGGGGGGAGGCCCTCGAGCGCCGTGACATCACGCCCGTACGGTTCGTCCCGCTGGTAGGCGCCTACGGCTGGGCCGACTAACGGGCGGCGTAGACGCCGTTACCGCGGCCCACCGGTGGCCCGCGCCATCGACTGGCGATCGTCCACCAACCAAACCGCACCGGGCGCGGGAGAACGATGCCGGACAGCAACGACGAGCCGAGCGGGTCGCAGCGGAGCGCCCCGCCCCATACCCCGCCATTTCGCGGCCCTGTCGGGCCCGCGGTGGCCCGCCCGGCCCTCCGGCCGGTGCTGGCCATGCACGGGCGGATGACCGTCCCGCCGTTCCTGCCGCCCATCGAGCGCGGCGGTCCCCGGCCGGGCACACCGGCGCAGCCCGGAATGCTCGTCCCGCCGTACATCGCGCCTGCACGCGTGCCGGCGTATACCCCCGGGACGCAAGCGGCGCTGGATGACGCCGCCCTGGCCGCGACCGTGACCGCCGAACACACGACGGGGGGCGTCCCGTATCAAGGGACGCCACATACGGGGCATTGGAGCGCCGAGCTCCGAGGCTCGCCCGGGACGGTCGATGCTGGTGATGACCTTGCCGCAAAGACCGTCGAATTGGTGAGGGTGGTTGACGCTTCCGACACACCCGATCGTGTGGCGGAGTCGAGCGCCGACGCCGGCATGCAGTCCATCGACGCGTACGTGGAGCGTCCGGTCCTTGCCCAACAGGATGCCGATGCCGACATCCGCACCGACGCGTCGGTCATGCTCCGCGGCCGCGCCGCGCCTCCTCCCCCCACCCTGTTCACGGAGGACCCGTATCCGCCACACGCATCGATGGCGTCCCGGGAGATCGCGGCGGCCGCAACGTCAACGGGCGGCGTTGCGCATCCCGCGAACCAGGTCGAGCGCGAACGTCAGGCGCTGGTCGATGCGATCGTCGGCGCGGTGGAACATGCCGCAATCGATCAGGACGCGGAGCGCGACCGGGAGATCGATCACGACGCGATGCGTCTGTTCGCAGCGGGCGCGTTCGAGGAGCCGTTGATCCAGCATGCGCATGACGTGGGGCATGAAAGCGCCGAGGCCCCACCGCCACCGATGTTCGAGGACGATTCCGAGGTCATGCACGATGTGAGGCCTGATGGCGTAAACGATTTCGTAGATGCATCTTACCTCGCGCAGCTTCCGATCCCAGCGGAGCCCTGGTCACCCCCTGGGGCCGTCTGCCCGAGCCCCGGCACCCCACGATCGGTGCCCACGACGACACCCGCGATGGGCAATCCGGCCACGCGCCCACCGGCGTCGGCATATCCGCCGCTCGAGCCGATGGGGAGACCGCGGCGCCCGACCCCGCGGCGGGTGACACCAGTCATGCCCCACCGCGTCATCACGCCGTATTCCACGCCGGCTATCGCGACGCGACCAGTCCGTGCCACACCGGTCCGGTCACCGACGCCCATCTACGTGTCGATACCGACCCCGCGATCGGTGCCCGCGGTGCCCGATCCCGCGGCGGCCCGCGCGGTAGCGGGCGCGCTGGAGACGGTGGCGGCGCAGATCCGCGCCGGGCATCTCGTCGTTACGGGCGACGTACCGCAGGGAACCGACGAGGCCACCCAGGCCGCGTATCTCGCAGCGGCGCTGGCAGCGCTCTTGGGCGTGCGGCACTAAGTTTGGCGGGTGGCGCCGCTCCACCTCCGCGTTGTCGGTCGAGTGCAGGGTGTAGGGTTCCGCTGGTACGTACGGGCGGAGGCAGCGCGGCTCGGCCTCGCGGGGTGGGTCCGCAACCGGCCTGACGGCAGCGTCGAGCTGGCCGTTGATGGTCCACCCGACGCGCGGGACGCGTTCGTGGCCGCGGTACGGCGGGGCTCGCCGAGCGCCATCGTGGATCGCGTCGAGTCAGTGGCAGGCGACGAAGTCGATCCCCCGATCACGACACCCTTTCGCGTGCTGCACGGATCCGTATGAGCACCTCTCGAGCGCCCTCTTCGTCCGCCGCGACGAGCGATTCACCGTCGCCGCACGCCGATGCACCAAATCGGGGCGCCGGCGCCGCGTCCGCGCAACTGCTCACCGCGCTGCGGGGCGCGATCCGCGACGTCCCGGATTTTCCGACGCCCGGAATCCTCTTCAAGGATGTCGCGCCGCTGCTCGCAGACGCTTCGTTGTTTCGGCAGGCCACTGACGCGATGGCCGCGCCATTCATGGGGGAGGGGATCACGCACGTGGTGGCCGTGGAGGCCCGCGGGTTTATCTTCGGCGCGCCGGTCGCGCAGCGGCTCGGTGCCGGATTCATCCCCGTTCGCAAGGCCGGCAAACTCCCCTGGCACACGGAGCGGATCGAGTACGCGCTCGAATACGCGAGCGGGGTGCTGGAGATCCACCGTGATGCCTGCGTCCGGGGCGCGCGTGTGCTCGTGGTGGACGATGTGCTCGCAACCGGTGGGACCGCCGCCGCGACCGGGGCCCTCGTCGAGCGGCTCGGCGCTCATGTGGCGGGCTTCGCCATGCTGATCGAACTGAGCTTCCTCCACGGGCGGTCGGCGCTGCGTGACCGCCGAATCGAGGCGCTCCTCACGTTCTAGGTCGCTTGGTGAACCCGCGGCTCACGCCTCTCGTGTAGCGTCGCGCGTCGAGTCAGCCGCCGCAACGCCATCACTATTACTTGGTCGCCGCGCGCAGGGGGACGGTGGCCACGACGGTATCCCACGACAGTGTGAGCACGTCGGTCCCGGCGCCTCGCGGTTTCACGGCGATCGTGAATCGCTCGGTCGGATGCGCCGTCGTGGACGACGTCATCGGAATGCGTGCGAGGTCTGCCGTCGGGTCGTATTCGGTGCCCCACTCGCCCGTCTTGCGACTCACGATGAGCGTCCAGCCGGTGGGTGCCGGAATCGTGAACACGGTGTACGTCCCGGCCGGCACACGGGTGGGACCGATCATGACGTCCTTATCGAGGACCAGCGTAGTCGCGGAGTTGGCGCCCGTGCGCCACACTGTGTTCCACGGAATGATGGTGCCGAAGATCACGCGACCCCGTTTCGCGGGGCGGCTGTAGTCCACCATCATCGTCGCGGACCCGACGGTGGCGCGTACCGTGTCGCGCGGCGAGAGATTCCCGAGCCCTTTGCCCTGTGCGTCGCGCCCCATGAACTCGTTCGCCCAGCGGTCGAGATCGGGCCACGCGATGCGCGTGACGAAAGCCTGGAGGGTACCGCCGGGATCCGTCATGGCGAGCACGTGTCCGTGGGCATCGACCACCGCGCGAATCGTGTCGGTCGACGTCGAGATGCGGACCGTGTCGTCGTGCGGGCCGACCATGATCGATCCCGTGTCGAGCTCATTGGGGACGTAGACCCAGGCGAACGGGATCCGCTGGCCGTGCGCGGCCAGGGCACGCGAGATCAGGATCTGGTGGAGGCCGAACCCCGGTTCGAGCAAGGGCACCGTCGTGCGGGGTGCGGCATACGACATGGCGTGAGAGCTGTCGCCCCGCTGGAGGATCACGTGCGCCGAATCGGCCTGGAAGTCGGCGGTCATGCGAACGTCTACGGGGCTACTGGTGAGGCCCGAGCGGTGGTGCGCCAGCGAGTACCAGCTCACGTTGTGATCCGGAGTCAGGTATGCGCTGTAGGTGAAGCGCGACGTTCGTGGAGAGCGGGTGACGAACTCGCCGTTGATCGAATCGGGGTAGGACACGACGCGCTCGATCGCCAGCGTGTCGCCGCCCAACCGAATCAGAAAGCCGCTGCTATCCGGGGCCGTCGCGGCCTGTGCGACCGCAATCGTGGGAAGCGCGAGCATCGGACACGCGGCGGCCGTGATCACCAGGGCAATCGTCACCCATGCCCCGGCCCGCGCGGACTGGCGTGTCGGCGACATGGGCCATGGACGCTCGAGCGGCGTGACGGCAGCGGACATATGACAGAGCGGTGAAAGACGCGGATCGTGAGTAGCGGCCAAGGGCATTCGTGGCACCGCCCCCGGTGCAAATATGGCACGTCCGAGCGGACGAGGGTTTCTCAGATTGTGGGCGCGCCTCTCAGATACGCCAGCGTGTGGTGCGGCCGCCCCCACGCCGACCGCGCCGGCGCCGCCCACGGGCACCGGACGTCCCCACGGCGCGTTACGAGCCCGTGTGGCGCACAGGCTGGATGCGGACCGTGCCCACCGTCTTGTCCCACGAGAACGTGAGCGCCCCCGCGGCGGGTGACTGCGTCTCGATCCCGATCGTGAACTGTTCGACGGGTCGTGGGGCGCTACGGACGGACATCGGAATCCTCGCGAAGTCGGCCGTGGAATCGTACTCGGTGCCCCATTCGCCGGTTCGGCGACTCACGATGAGTTGCCACCCGTTGCGACTCGGGAGCGAGAAGAGCGTGTAGGCTCCGGCCGGGACTCGGGTATCGCCCAGCATGACGTCCTTGTCGGTGACGAAGGACGTGGCCGCGTTGGCACCAGTGCGCCAGACGTGGTCCCACGGGATCACCCCGCCGAAGATGTCGCGGCCGCGTTTCATTGGCCGACCGTAGTCCACGACCAGCGTGATGTCGCCGACCGTGCCGCGGCTGTTGCCGCGTGGGGAGAGACTGCCGAGTGACGCGCCCTTGGCGTCGCGCCCCATGAAGTCAGCCGTCCAAGGCGCCAAGTCCGGCCATGGCACGCGGACGACGATGGCCTGCATGGTGCCCCCGACATCGCTGAGCGACACGATCCGTCCCTTGCCGTCCACGATGGCGCGGACCGGGTCATACTTGGTGTCGATGCGTACCGTATCGTCGTGCGCATCGGCCATGGCCGATCCTTTGATCAAGAGCCCGGGGAGGTAGACCGCACTGAATCCCACGCGTTTGCCACGCGCGGCGAGCGCCCGGTCTACGACCGACTGCAGGATCCCGTACGATGGTTCGTTCATCGGGACCGCGCTGACCGGGACCGCGACCGTCGAGGTCTGCGACTTGTCGCCGCGGTACACCGTGAGTTTCGCGGAGTCGTTCTTGAAATCCACGTGCATGCTGGCGGTGACGGCGGCATCCGTCCCTGGCGCGCGGTAAAAGGCGATGGTGTAGCCCGCGATCTCGTGGTCCGGCGCGAGGTGTGCTGCGTAGGTGAAGCGCTCCGTCTTCGGGTAGCGATCGACCACCTCGCCCATGATCGAATCCGGGGTCGTGATCACGCGCTCGACGGCGATCGTGTCTTGTCCGAGCCGCGTGACATACGCGACACTGTCGCGCTTGGCGCGCTGCGCGCGCGCGACGGCCGCGGCCAGCACGAGCATGCTCGCCACGAGCGCGAATCCAGCGGCTAGCCCCGCGACACTTGGAGCCGTCCACGACCGCGCGCGGCTGCGACTCGTGGGCTGGTGCGCGCGTGGCAACGAGTGCGAGGTCGGAGACATGGGTGGAAAGGGCAGGGGGTCGCTGCTGGCGATTGGCGATTGGCGATTGGCGATTGGCGATTGGCGAATCGCGCAGTACACCGGTGTACCCGAATGTGGCACCCGTCGGGACGCGAGGGTTGCCGGGCGGCGCGGTGACGGTGTGGCCGCGCCGGCTATTGGCCGATGCAGCAGTCGGGGCTGCGGTGGTGATACCGTCGCCGGGGGACGACGGAGGCCTGGGCATTGGCACTCGCCGCGGGCGGCGTGTGGCTCAAGGTTCGAGTGGCGATCCTGGCGGAGGCGCCTGCGGCGCGTTGACGGGCGGGATCGGGGGCGGTACATCATCCGTGTGACGGAAGCGCGCGGTTCGACCGTATCACGCACGTTCATGGCCGCCAGCGCGATCGTGCTGGGCGGTGTTGCGCTCACACTGATCTTCGCCCCCGATCTGGTGTTGTCCGCCGCCGGCGCCGCGGTGTCGGACGTCACGATGGTGGTCGCGCAGCTCTACGGCGCGGCGCTCGCGGGGATCGCGGCCTCGTCGTGGATTGCGCGTGGGGCCGTCCTCGGCGGAATCTTTGGTCGCGCGGTCGTCACGGCTGGGGCGACCAACAGCATCATCGGCCTGCTGGTTCTCGCGCGCGGAACGATCGGACATCACGCCCATCCGGTGGGCCCGATCGTCTGGGTCGCCTTCGTCGTCTATGGCGTCATCGCCTGCGGTTTCAGTGCACTGATGTTTGGGCCGACGCCGTCGGCCACGTAGCCATCGGGGACTTGACGCCCTGACCGCGTGGCCATGATGTCACGTACGTACCATTCGTCTCGTTCAACAAGAGTACCAATCGCTCGCGGCCTCGAGGCGCCATGCGTCCCTCCCCGTTTCAGATCGGCGTCGGCTTCGTCACCAACTTTCTCGATGCGTTGGGGATCGGCTCGTTCGCTACCACTACTGCCGCCTTCAAGGTCAGTGGTACGGTCGCCGACGAACGGATTCCAGGCACCCTCAACGTGGGGGGGTCCGTGCCTGGCTGGGTCGAGGCCGCGATCTACATCACGGTGATCGGCGTGGACCGGCTCACGCTGTGGGCTCTCATCGCGTCGGCCGTCGTCGGCGCCTGGCTCGGCGCCGGCGTGGTGAGTCGCTGGCCCCGTCGTCGGGTGCAGCGCGGGATGGCCATCGCCCTCATGCTGACGGGTCTCTTCACGGCCCTCCGTCTGGTGCATCTGTTCCCCGCCGGCAGCGATGCCCTGGGGTTGTCCGGAGGGCGCCTCGCCGTAGCGATCGCCGCGAACGGTGTGTTCGGCGCACTCATGACGCTGGGCGTCGGATTGTACGCGCCCTGCATGGGCACCGTTGCCCTACTCGGCATGAACCCCGTGGCGGCCTTTCCCATCATGATGGGGTCGTGCGCTTTCCTGATGCCGGTGGCCAGCGTGCGGTTCATCCGTGCGGGCGCCTTCGACCGTCGCGCGGCACTCGGTCTGACCATCGGGGGCGTTCCCGGCGTCGTACTCGCGGCGTGGCTTGTACGATCGCTCCCGCTCGACGCGGTCCGGTGGCTGGTGGTCGTCGTGGTGCTCTATACGGCGGTGACCATGTGGCGGTCTAGTCTGGCGGACGCCGCCGTGACGAGACCCGCCCTCTTGGCCAGCGAGAGCCGGTAGCCGGGCAGGGCGTGCCAGCTGGCTGACGGCTTTGCTCGACCCGGTGCCTTGACGCCCCTACGCTGCATCACCCGCCATGTGAAAGGCGTGCGTCGCGCGCGGAAGGGTGAGCGTGAAGCGTGATCCCTCGCCGAGTTTGCTCTCCACCGTAAGATCTCCGTGCATGCCGCGCGCGAGACCTCGGCTGATCGCCAGTCCGAGTCCAATGCCACCTTTCGTCCGTGTCGCGGTGTCGTTGACTTGAATAAATGGATCGAAGATCAGATCGAGCTTATCCGACGGTATTCCAATGCCCGTGTCCGAGACGCGGAGCTTGACCGTGTCCTCCGTGACATCACAGGCAATGCCCACGCGCCCCCCCGGAAGCGTGAACTTGATGCCGTTAGTCAAGAGGTTGATGATGATCTGAATGACCTTCTCCCGATCACCTCGAACCGCGATCTCGGTTTCGCACGCGGTATTGTCCAAGATCAGCCGCTTTTCCAAAACCAGCGGCTCCATCAGAGCAACGCTCGCTGCGACTATTTCGCGTGCGCCAACATCCTCGAGGTGATAATCCAGTCGGCCGCTGCCGATCTTTGTCAGGTTGAGCAAATTGCTGACGAGGCCGGTCAGATACCGCTGATTGGTTCGGATGCGACCGAGATCAACGTGCTGCTCCGCCGTGACGGGCCCCCGCAGCTCCATATCGATGAGATCCACGTAACCGCCAATTGCGTTGAGCGGCGTCCGCAACTCGTGGCTCATCATGCTCAGAAAGGCGCTCTTTGCCTCGCTCGCTGACTCCGCGCGAGCCTTCATGGCGATCGCCTCGCCGTACAAGCGCGCTCGGTCCAGCGCCATCGCGCTGCGGTTTCCGAGATCCTCGGCCAGCGTCATGTCGGCATCCGTGAAGGGCCCGTTCTGTCGGCCGCCGACGAATGTGACGGCGCCAATCAACCGATCCCGGATCATGAGCGGCACCGTCAGCAGGGGACCGACCTCGAGCCCCTGCAAGGCATTGAGAACTTCGGGATCCTGCGCAGAGTTGGCGAGCGCCGACTCGATGTCCTCGGTGATCACCGTCGGCTTCGCGTTCCGCAAGGCCGCCGGCAGGCCGAATCCGTCGTCGGGGTCAGGGATCCAGCGACCGTCCAATTCCACGAGAATTGCCTGCTTCGCCGGGTCCGGGTGGATAATCGCCAGCCGGTGCATTACGTCGACCTCATCGAATGTGTCGACGATGCACCAGGCGCCAATGTGTGGGAGTGCCATTCGATTCATGGCGGCCATCGTCGCGACCTCATCGAGTGATTCGGCGAGGCGGCGGCTTTCCGTTGCGAGGAACGTGGCTCCCCGCCGCGACGCGTCTGCGACCGCCGTGGCATCCTGTGCGCTCAGCACGCTCACCAGCAACCGCTCGGCCACTTGGCGCTGCAGTGCGAGCTTGAGCTCCCTCTGATTCGCGGCGCGTAGCTCGATGACGAGGCAGTCCGTGTCACCGGCCGTGTTCACATCCGGCCACACGGTGCCTCGCAAGAGCATCGAACCCTCGGTGACCGGTTCGACGCGGCGATCTCGTGCGACGACCCCCGATTGGAAGGCCCGATCGAGTAACGCGGTCAGACCACTTGTATCTCGCATGGCAACCGCGGTGGCGATGGGTCGCCCGATCAGGAGCTGGCCCTCCGGCGCCATGAGGCTGCGGAACGCCGCGTTCGCATAGACGAGTGTGTGGTGTTCCCCGCGGGTGACAGCGAACGCGGCCGGGAGGTGGTCCATGTACCGAGCGAACGAGCCCGCATCAGAGAACCCCGTATCAGGCAACACGCCTGCTCCCGCACCGCGCGTGACCGTCATGAAGCTTCGCTCACTCGTCCGCACCAATGTGTGCGAGGGCTCGATACATTTGCCCCTTCGCGTCCGTCACCATCGCGTAACCCAACGATGCGAGGCGAACGAGCGACTGCGCCACGTCCTTCTGAGGCAGACCCATGCGCTCCGACAGGACATCGCAGGATGCCCCGCCAAGTCGCACGAGAGTGTCGAGTACTGACGTTTCCCGGTCGGTCAGGCCGTCATGGCCACGCCGCGCCAGCCGGAGTTGGAGTTCGGGCACGCCCGTCATGATGCCACGGTAGTTCCGTAACGGACCGCCCACGATCGCGCCGTGGTCGGTGACTTCGTAGTTCAGAAAGTCGTGACTGTGTGCGCTCCCGCGCATTTTATAGATCGCCATCACCGTGCGCAGCACGCCATCGATCTCGACGAAGCGCTGAACGATGATGTCGTCCGTGATGAAGGAGACTTTTTCAGTCGTGAACTGCACTTCTGGGTACCCACCGACGACTTCGGTGGTCATGAATATCGTGACGCCCGTCCCCGTCAATGCGCCGACGAGTCGGTAGAGCGACTCGCGAAAGTCCTCCCGAAACGCGGGCGCGAGGGCGACCTCAAAGCCGGAAAGCGAATCGATCACGACGCGCGCGGCGTGAATGGAGTGCACGGCCTCCAGGATCTCGGCGAGCGTTTCATCGACCGAGAGGTCAAGGGGCCGCAAGTAGATCAACTTGAAATTGCCCGGCTTGATCATGTTCTGGATGTCCTGATGTCTGGCTTTGGCCCGTGCCAGGTATTCGTCCGGATACTCTTCGAAGACGACGACGACCACGGCCTCACCCTGGCGAAGTCCTTCGGCAGCGAACTGCGTTGCGAACGTCGTCTTGCCGCTGCCCGCGGGGCCTCCGAGCATCACCGCATCTCCCGCGGGAATGCCCCCACCCATGGCCTCGTCCAGGCCTGGCACTCCCGTCGGGAGCCGACGTACTGCTTGCGGCCGCCGTTCGGCTTGCTGCTCGGGAATGCGGGGGAAAATCTGCAGTCCGCCCTCCGTGATGCGAAACGTATGCAAGCCCGGCATCGGAGCCCGGCCGCGAACTTTTATTGCCTGAAGCTTTCTCACAACCGAGTTGCGGTCGGTAACCTGGGAGAGCCAGATGACCGCGTCGGCCACGGTGAAAATAGGGTTGTGCTGCTCTCGTTCCGCGTACTCGCCGAGCAGGAAGGCGGTCACCTGCCAACTGGTCAGATGCAGCGCAAGGCGTTGTATGAAGTGGTCGATCGTCATCGTGCTACCGGAACCGCCATCATGGCTGCGCCCACGGAATGTGCGGAATGAATCCACGATGACAATTCCCGGCTTGGCGCGCTCGACCTCCATGACAATGCGGTCCAACACGATCCTCGGATCCTGTTCGAGCGCTTCCTCACTCAGGTTGAGATAGTGGACGGCTGACCCAACCATCGCGGGGTCGAAGAAGCTGAACTGTCGCTGGTATCGGAGCATCTTGATCGAGGGCTCGCCCAGCACCGTGAAGTACAGCGCTGGGCGGTCGGCCGTGGCGTTCGCGAACATCATCTGCTGGGCGAGTGTCGTCTTCCCGGCGCCCGGGCTCCCCGCGATCACGTTGAACGAGAACTCCGGCAGCCCGCCACCAAGGACGGCATCAAAACCCGGCACACCCGTCGTAATGTTTTGGATGTCGTGTGTCGATGCGGCAGGGCGCGGGGTGGTTCGAGACTTCGTGCTCGTCATCTGTCGTCCTCGTCGTCACGCGTTCCCGTGAGCGGGCGCTGCTCCACGAGTTGGGCCACTACGTCGAAGCCAATCAACTGACCTACCAGGTCGAGTACCGCTTCCAACCACGCTTCTATCCCCGCCGCGACCGCGGACGCGCCATACGCATGGGCGATCGCGGTCACACGGTCGAGAGTCGGTGCCTCGGGGCCGTCAATGCGAATCTCTTTCAGAAGGGGGTGCTCGGTCTGCACCAAGACGAGCGCGCGACCGACGATCGCGTGGAATCCGGTGGGGCCAAGGCTCCGCACGAGTTCGCGATATGCGCGCTGAAACGTCAGTTGGGCGGCGATCGCCGGACTGTCCGGCAGAGCGCTCCGCGTACCTACGCGAGCGATGAGCCGGGACGTCAGTTCTCGTGCACTCGGCGCTGCGGACGCCACCGGATTACGCGACGTTGATGAACATCGACGGGGTCATGCGCATTACCCTAGTCTGGGATTCAGGTCTTGCCTTCGAGGAAGCTACCAAATGGGATCGTGGCCGGCGCGGGGTGGCGGAGGAGCCGGCCAATGATTGCCAGCAACTCCTCGTCTTCCTACGGCCATTGCAGGTATGCCGTAGCCCGTAACTCGACTGCTCATCGTGCGTCTCTGGCCCGACCGTGCTCGCAACGCACAACGATCGGGATCAGCGAGAGGTATGGGCTCTCCCGCGCGATGGCGGGGAGCCTCGGCTCGTCATCGAGCGAGCCCGCAAGTACGCGACTGACACTCACCAACACGTCCAACCGTTCCTTGTCCGTCGGCAATCTGACCTCCACGCGTCGGGCGACTCCTCGACGCTCACGCTCGCTCGGTCTCCCAACATGGATCCGGACAGGCGTGGCACTGGGGGATTGACTCCCGCAAATTGAGTCCGTAACGAACGTTACCGAGCGCGATTCGCCTCTACCGGCGGCGATGGCGAGCTTACCCTCACGACCGAACGGCGATACACGGACGAGGAGAGCACGACCATTTTCCAGCTAGCGGCGGAAGGGCCATCGACCTCTGCCACACCACCCATCGCGCGCCGACGGATTGACGCTGGCCGATCTCAAGAGTGTCGGCCTCGAGGTTGGTATCTCTCCCGACGCAGTAGCGCACGCTGCCCAGATGCTAGAAGTGCGCCAAGGCGCGGTATCCCGGACGCTTCTGGGCCTACCGATTGGAGTCGAGCGCCGAGTGACACCTCGCCACAGGCTCACGGATGAGGAGTGGAAGCGATTGGTCGTACCGCGAAGCACTGTGAGTAACCCCAGGTCGGATCGACCTGGGGCGTCATTGTCGATGGGCTGCGTGTTTGGTCGCACAGTATCGTCGAGGCCGCTACACGGCGTTACGGCGTGGCGCTGGTCGAGTGCCCTGACTACGAGAAACGAATCTCGGATGCTACGGCACGTGCATCCACTGCGGACGCCTAATGGGGATCGCCTCCCGAGGACAAGGCGCTGTAGGTCGCGAGCGGCGAAGGTGCGCGGCAGGCGTTGGGCGAGTACTTCGTGCTCGACGAGCGCACGCTCGTTCGAGTTGCCAGCACGCGATCCTGTCGCTTACACGTCGGCTCCTTTGACAGTGGCTGGAATGATGCGAACGTCCCCCCCGAGTTGGAAGACCAGGTTGTGGATATCCGCCGCCGCCATGGCACGTAGGGTGGGTAGCTCTGTCGCCGCCTGCTCCTCGTCGAAGACATTGAGCGGCCAATCGCCTACGGTGCCACTCTGCAGATGCGGGTGGGCGAATTGAGGGCCGAAATAGGCGCGAATGATTATCGGTTTGATACCGGCGGCCTGCTGCTCTGGCCATGACAAAGCCCAAACGGCATCGATGCCGCCGTCAGCTGAGCGGCGAACGCCCGTGGCGGTCACCTCGCCGGTGCCGAGCAGCAGATCTGTGTTGATCTCCTCGAGCGCCTGCCGGGCATGCCGATCGAGCAGTGGGACGGCCGCGGCGAAGAGGTGCTCCTTGTCCCGTCGCGATCCGGCACCGCCGTGAGTGCCGTCGCGCAAATCAGCGAAGTGGCGCAAGAGCGCCGACGCGGACGCGGGACGAGGGATTTGACTAATCTGTCCCTTCAGATTCGGTGAGGTGGATTGCGGCAATTTACTCATCGGTTTCTCCTTGTTTCTCCTTGTGCGCCGTCAGGCGGCCACCCGACTATTCGGTCGGCTTCTGACACGTCAATCATCGGTGCCTCAAGAGCGCCGCGCTGCGGACGACGATGTTGGTGCGCGGTGCGTGTTAGGACCCGCGGACCATTGTCCTGCACGACCAGCAGCAACAAGATGTGACGGCCCGCATGTTGTTCTTGCCTGGTGATGGGACTATGACCGTCTACTGAGTGCCGCGATAGGCACGCTAACCCGTGTGCGCCAGCGTGGTCCCCTCGGCGTAATCGTCATCGCCTGTCCCGGACCGGAGTGGCCTGTACGGCGTGCATTCAGCAGCGTGCCCCGGGATATCGCATCGAAGAATAATTGGTCGATAAATGCTAGACTTCTCCGGTCGCCGCACTCTCGGATCCAGGGTTGACAAATCGACATGGCAGAAAAGAACTCCTCGACTGAAACGTCGGAAGCCGCCGCCTCAACAGTGGATTTTCAGGAGGGCATCGGTGCATCCGCCGCAGGTGTCGATTCGATAGGTCTCGCCAGTCTTGCAATCGATGCATCCGCTGCAGATCCAGCAGTCGCTCGGGAACTGGGTGGATTCCTGCACGAGCAGCGAGAACTGGCGAGTAGACAGCGCATCGTCGCTGACAAACAGTCCGCACTGCTCGATCACAGCCTTGAACGCGTCGGCCTCGAGAAGGAACATATCGAAGCGCAGAACCGTCATCTTCACCTGCAGCACATCCATGACAAGATGCGGTTGGTACTCGATGCCGGGCTTGCGTGCTTCGGGGTCGCATTGGCGCTATTGCTGGTCTGGGCGGTGTGGACAGCGACTCGGTCCACGGCGGTGGTCGTGGAAGCCTTCACGGTTCCGCCCTCGTTCGAAGCACGGGGTCTGTCGGGCGCCGTCGTCGCAGCCCAGTTCCTCGACCGGCTGCGTGACATCCAAAGGCGAGGAGCTCTGAATCCGACGGCTTCTACTCCCATCGAGGATGCCTGGACCCACGAGATTCGGATCGAGGTGCCGGAGACGGGCCTATCGCTCGGCGATATTCAGAAGTTTCTGCGCTCTTGGCTCGGTCATGACGTGCGCATCAGTGGAGCCGTGGTAGAGAGCGGGGATGCATTAGTGCTGACGGTTCGTGGCAACGGTGTGCCGGCGCAGCGTGTGTCCGGGAAACCCAGCGACCTCGACTCGCTCATCGGGTCAGCAGCCGAACGGGCACTGGGCGCCGCGAGGCCGCTGGAGTTGCTCGGCTACCTCGAGAGCACGTCCCGCCATGCGGAGGCCGCCGCATTGGCCGGACCGATGCTCGCCTCGGCGACCGCGACCGAAGCGCCGAAGATCCTCAATATGTGGGGCAACGCCCTGACGGGTCTGGATCGATGGAACGAAGCCTTGGACCGGTATCGCGAGGCGAACCGACTGACCTCCGATCATACGCCCCACAAGCTGAACGAGACGTTGGTACTCGAGCGGCTAGGACGCGAAGAGGAGGCCTATCAAACGATGATGCCCGAAGAGAACTCGACGCACGGGACGTCTTCCAACGCCGTCGTGGCGCGGGCCGCATTCAACACCGCCATGATTGAATTGCGTCGCGAGGCACCGGACCTGCACGAGAGCCTGCTTGCCTATGCGCGCATGACCGGCAGTACGCATCTTCTCTATGAAATGCTGATCGCCTCCCAGGACGCAGCCACTCTCGCGGGCATGCACGATGCCGAGGGCACCGAGCTCGCGCTCGAGCAGGCGGCGCGGAGTGCGATGGGACCGGTTGATCGGATCGCAGCACAGCAAGCGCGAAGCGCACTCGCGCATGACCTCGGTCACGACGCAGAGGCGTTGGCTGATGCGCGGATCGCGCTGAGCATGGAGGCGCATACGCCGGAATGGATGGTGGTATTCCCTCCGACGGCATGCCTCGCGGCGCGCTCCGCAGAAGGCGCGGGTCTGCCGAATGTTGCCGACTCCATGCTCGCCAAGGGCGGAACGTTCGTCGACTGCGCGAGCGCCAAAGCGGAATTTGCAGCGCACCGAGGCGCCTGGGACGATGCCCAACGGGATTTCGCTGCGGCAGTCAACCTCGCACCGTCACTCCCAATGGCCTACGAGAGCTGGGGTGACGCGCTCGCGGCCCACGACGAGCTGAGCCCAGCAATCGAGAAATACCGCGCGGCGCATGAGCGCGGCCCGCACTGGGCCGATCCCGTTGAACGATGGGGCGAGGCGTTAGCCGCGCAGGGACAATTTCAAGCTGCCGCGCAGAAATATGCAGAGGCCGACACGTATGCACCCAAGTGGGGTGCGTTGCATCTGCACTGGGGCGAGGCGCTCGACAAACTTGGCGATCACGCCCAGGCCTTGAAGCAATACCGCGCGGCGCAAGAACTCGCGCTTCCCGATTCCGATAAGCAGATGGTGGCGCACTATGTTGCTGCGGGGTCGCGATAGCTCCCATAGCAATCCTGATCGCCAGCACTTTGAGACATCAAACGCTGGAGGTTCAACGTTCAGAAGCGGACAGTCACGACGGGCTCCTTGTGACGGTCCCCCCGACTACGGCCGTCTTCGCGAACTCCAGACGGGACACCGCAAGCTCGGGCCACTGGCACGCCCACCACCGCTCGGCCCGCCCACCAACTCGATATCGCGTGATCCCGGGCATACGCCGGTTGAGGAACTTGCCGAAGGTCCTCGCTTTCGAACCCAATCGGGCGTTGCGGGGGGAGTAAGACGCGACATCGACGAGGGGGTTGGATCGCCGTAGCTGCCTGCGGCGGCGGACAGAAGTGGCCCACGAAGCCGAGTTGTGACTGGAAATACGCTGCAGGTGGGTGGGGGCGAGAACATCGTCGGGTAGGCTGGACAGGCCGGAGCCTTGTCCTACATGATGAATGCATGGAAAATGAACTTCCCTGTCTGGACATTCTGGAGGTAACACCCGATCTCCTGCGGGGGTTGATGTGCGAACTGGATACAGACGGCGCGTGCTGGAAGCCGGCCCCGGACCGATTCTCGATCGCCGAGGTGCTGGCCCACCTCTCGCATAGCGAAGGGCATTGCTATCGGCTACGGCTGGACCGGTTCCTGGAAGAGGAGCGGCCCGAACTGGAACCGGACGACGCGCAGATGTATTTGGATTTGTATCGCAATGCGGATCCGGACGACTCCTTCGATCACTTCGAAGAGCAGCGCGAGACCAACGTGGAGTTTCTGCGCAGCTTGCCGGAAAGCGCGGGCGAGCGCGTGGCGCTGCACAAATCGGCGGGCGAAATTACGCTGGCGAACATGCTGCACGAGTGGGCGCTGCATGACCTGGGACACGTGCGGCAGGTGGCCGAGCTGGTGCGCGCGCGTAAATATCTGGCGGGCGCGGGTCCGCTGGCGGAAGGATATCATCTGAAGCCATGACCAGGATGCTTCTGACTCTATTCGCACTCACGGCGGGTTTGATGGCGCAGCCCGCGACGCCGCCTCCGGTGGCGGTTCCACCGACTTTCATTTCAGATGTCCGACCCGCAGTTTGGCATGTACACGATGCTCGCGCACCAACGCTACGGCCGCTACGTACCGGACGCGGAAGAACTGCACCGCGGTGTGCTGGCTGAGTCGGGGCGAGCCGCGCGGAAAACGCGTGCAGTTGCCCACGTTTTTGCCCAGGTGCAAGACCAGCCAGAAGCGTAAGTCTCTGCCAGGGGCGGGTCTCGAACCGCACACGATTGCTCCCAGGGGATTTTCAGCCGCGCGCGACGCGGCTCGCCGGGCGACCGGCCAGCTCACCGGCGTCCGGTTCTCCGCGCTCCTGGCGATCCGCGGTTCGAGCGACTGATAGCGCAGTCCGCGACAGGCAAGCAGCCGCCGGGATAATGTTCGCCCGAAATTGGTCTTCTGTTGGCATTCCGGTGGAGTGACGTCGAGGGCGACACGCCTAGCATCCGGCGGGCGCCTGGCCCAGCAATCGAGAAATACGGCGCGGCGCACGAGCGCGGTCCGCACGGGGCCGATCCCGTTGAACGCTGGGGCGAAGCATTGGCCGCGCAGGGACAATTTCGCGCTGCCGTGAGAAATATGCAGAGGCCGACACCTATGCACCCAAGTGGGGTGCGTTGCATCTGCACCGGGGCGAGGCGCTCGACAAACTTGGCGATGACGTCCAGGCCTTGAAGCAATACCGCGCGGCGTAAGAACTCGCGCTTTCCGATGCCGACAAGCAGATGGCCGCTCGCAATGTTGCAACGGGCTCGCGATAGCTCCCAGGAGGCCGCAGGGAACGTAAGGGACCATAAGGGAATATAAGGGAACGTTGCCTTACGTTCCCTCCCGCGCTACCTTCGATCCCGCCAGTGCAGGCTATTGCCACTGTTGCGGAGAAATCGAAGTGCGTGCTGCCGTGTGGGGAGTTGTCCTCTCGTTTGCCATCGTGGGTCCAGCGCGATCGCAGAACAAACCGGCTCCGGCTGCTCAATCCAGCCCCGCAGGCTGCGCGAGCCCCCAGGAGTTCTTCGCCACCGATTGCCCGCTGACTTGGCACGGCATCACCTTGTACGGCGCGTATGACGTCGGCGTGGGCTGGGTCAGCCACGGCCTACCGGAAAACGGCTATAACTATGAAGGCGAAGCGCTCGTGAACCGGAACGGCAATCACTCCCAATTCCTCATTGCGCCGAACAACCTGCAGCAGACGGGTCTGAGCATCAGGGGCAGGGAAGAGTTTCTGCACGACTGGTTCATCGTCTTCAACGCTTCGACCGGCATCAATCCGCAGTCCGGCCAGCTCGCCAACGCGCCAGCCACCATGGGCGCCAACGCCGGCCTTCCCAGGGGCAGCTATTCGGCCACCATCGACGGCCCGCGCGCGGGCCAAACCTTCAATGACGAATTCTACGGCGGGATATCCTCGGCCCATTTCGGCACGCTGACCCTCGGTCGTCAGCGCTCTCTCGGTACCGATGCGATGCTCGTGTACGATCCGGCCGGCGGCGCCTATTCCTTTTCGTACATCGGGTATAACGGCCTGATGGCCGGCGGCGGCGACACCCAGGACGCCCGTTGGGACGCCGCCGTGAAATATCGCCTCACTTATGGTCCGGTGCATTTCGGCGCGATGTATAAATTCGCCGACGGTTCTGGCGGCTGCTACACCGCCTCCGCAACCTGGACTGCAGCCACCTGTACGCCGGAACAGCCGCACAACACCGCTTATGGATTGGACCTCGGCGGAGAGTACGGCAAGTTCTCCGCCGATGTCGTCTTTCAGAATTACAACCAAGCGATCAGCGTGCTCAACCCCTTGCTGGGACCTCAGAGTCCGTCGGCGCCATATCAGTCGACCCTCAACAGCATCAATACAAATCCCATCACCGGCGCCAATGTCATTGGAACGATCAACACTGTATATGGCATCGTGACCGACAACACCGCGCTAATGGCCGCCGCCAAATATGCCTGGGCCCAACTCAAGTTCTTTGGCGGCTACGAATATATCTGGCAGAACAACCCGTCGAACCCGTTGGGCGTCGGCGCCTCGGCCCAGGGTGGTTATCTGTTGAGCGGCGTCGAAGACAACAATCTTGATTCTCCCAAGATCGTGCAGGTCTGGTGGACGGGCGTGAAATACGCTTACGACAGCAAAACCGACATCACTGTGTCCTACTATAATCAGATTCAGAACGACTTCCGTGTTCCGTCGACCTGCTCGGCCACCGCCGGTTTCCGCAGTTCCTGCGCGGGCACCCTCAACGAGGGGTCACTCTACGCGGATCACCATTTCACCAAGCGTGTCGACGCTTATGCCGGAATTGCGTATTCCGAGGTCAGCGGCGGTCTGGCGATTGCCATTCCTCACGGCCCCGGCGTCCCCTACAACTACAAGAACAACCTTGCTCCGACACTCGGGACTCGTTTCGCGTTCTGATCGTTTGCGCGGCGGGCTCAGTCGAGCCCGTACGTCTGTGCGCCTCCGAAAATGGCCGCGCACGCCAACTACTTGGACGCGATAAAGTCGAGCGGTATTGCCACCGATTTTGGCCTTGGGGGAAAAGGGAACGCGTGATCGCAGAACGGGTCCAAATCCGGGGCCAAACCACGCCGGATACTGGTAGTGTTATACTGGAGATTGACGGCGCAATAGATTGCAGCGAGGGATGTTAGAGGTATGTCGCCCCCGTAGCTCAGGTGGATAGAGCAGCGGTTTCCTAAGTTCAGGGGCCTAGGACCAAGAGGGGACACCGGTGAATGACGGTGTCCCCTCTGTCCATCAGTGACCTGCTGCGTCCCGTGCAGGCGAAGGCTACGAGGGACGATACAGCATGGCAGACGCCATCTGAAAGGTTTCCGATCAGCCTTCTCCAACTTCGCACTATCGGCACGGCTATCGGATCGCGTAGCCACCATCGACGGGAATAATGGTACCAGTAACGAAATCCGAAGCCCGCGATGCCAGGAAGACTGCAGTCCCGGCGACTTCCTCCGGCTGACCCCACCGTCCCGCCGGTGTCCGCGAGAGAATTTCGGCATTTAGGGGCATGGATTTCACGGGCGCTGTCATGTCCGTTTCGATCCAGCCCGGCGCGATCGCGTTCACTTGTATGTTGTGCGGCGCCAGCTCAATGGCCATCGACTTGGTCAACTGGACAATCGCGCCTTTCGCCGCGCTGTAGGACGGGATAAGCCCGGATCCAAAGAACGAGTACATGCTGCCAATGTTGATGATCTTTCCACCCTTGCGGCTCATCATCGATTTGGCCGCAAGCTTGGAAAGCAGAAAGACTGCATTGAGTTGCGTTTCGATGACGTTATCCCAGTCCTCAGCGGTTTCGTTCAGCACACCGCCGCTCAGCGATACGTTGCCGGCGTTGTTTACCAGCACGTCAACGTCTCCGAGTTCGCTCTCCACCTTACGGAGCGCGGGTTCCAGGCCTGGACGATTGGTCACGTCAAGACTGACCGCGATGGACGGAATGCCCAGCGCCTTCAATTCCGCAAGTACCCGCTGATTCTTTTCCTCGTTTCGCCCCAACACGGCCACCTTTGCCCCTGCTGCTCCCAATCCGAGCGCGATCGCGCGGCCAATTCCACCATTTCCGCCAGTCACCACCGCGACGCGGCTAGTCAAGTCAAACGGGTTCAATCGAACCTCCGTTGAGATTCCTGGAAGCGGCAGCCAGCGGCCGAGGCCTCTTAACTGTACACGGTTAGTCAGGAGCAGCATCCTTCCTTCGCGCGTGGTGCGTCCTGACAGTTGGAGCGTATTTGGAGGGTAGTTCGCTAGATTGTACTGTAGCGCCTGCGCCGTAAGTATCAGTGAACCCCGTACTTGCCCCCGTAGCTCAGGTGGATAGAGCAGCGGTTTCCTAAACCGTTGGCCGGGTGTTCGAGTCACCCCGGGGGCACTATGTAATACAAAGACTTAGCTGGGCAGCCCGGAGCGGGGCGGGTCGAATTACGTGCGAGTTGCGTGCGAAACTGCGGAACGGTCGAGCTGAAGGGATTTCGCGGCGAACGAGTCGGCTCGCCGCTGAAATCGAGCGCCTTAGGGCGGAGATTCGCGACACCGTTAGGTGGGCGTGTCACAAGTCGGACAGCTTGACGCGGTCAGGCGGATTGACGCCTCGAGTCCTTCAGGAGGCGCAGACCGCATTGCGCCAGAATCTGCTCTTTATTGAAAGGCGACAGAGAACCCTGGAGAATCGGCGAAAGCCGCGGGCACGAGTTCTCAAGCGCCGCTTCGCAACTAGCCCAATATTTTCGCCACTACCGAGCCAAGCACATCGAGCTGTTGGAAGCTCGGGACGACTGCTTGGAGTGGCAGCGCAACCTCCTAAGACAGATCGGCGACACCCTTGCATGGATAGTCCTTAGGGGCGATCCGGGAGTGGTTCACGCACCACGGCGCAAGGGCAGCCACTCACCCCAAAGGCGCCAACTGCTCGACGAGCGCGGCCGCGGTCTGCACCCGATGCTCGGGGCGCTTGGCTAGTAACTGCAGCACGAGAGCCGACAGGGCCGGCGGGATGTCCGGGTTCAGTGACGCGGGCGGCCGCGGCTCCTGCATGAGCAGCTTGGCGATGAGCGACATCACCGACGACGCCTGAAACGGCGGCTCGCCAGTCAGGCACTCGTACATCACGACGCCCGCCGCATAGAGGTCGCTCCGGGCATCGACCTTCTCCGCCATGAGTTGCTCGGGCGACATGTAGGCAGGCGTGCCGATGACGAGGCCCGCTTCCGTCAGCGAGGTCGAGCGTTCGGCAAGTCGTGCAACACCGAAGTCCATCACCTTGAGGACGCCCTCGGCATCGAGCAGCAGATTCTGCGGCTTGATGTCCCGATGGATGACGCCGTGCGCGTGGGCGACCGCGAGAGATTGGGCCAGCTGGGTCGCGAGCGCGAGGGTCGAGGAGACGCCGAGCCGGCCGCGCGTGTCGAGCAGCGCCCGCACCGTGATGCCTTCGACGTATTCCATCGTGAGGAAATACACGCCCGACCACTCGCCGAAGTCGTGCGTGCGGACGATGTGGCGATCGGACAGCCGGCGCGCCAGCCGGATCTCGTCCTTGAACCGCTCGACAAGGCGTGTATCCGACACGAACTCGGGCCGCAGCGTCTTGATGGCGACCTCTTCGTCCAGCTCGAGGTCGCGCGCGCGGTACACCGTGCCCATGCCGCCGCGCCCGAGCACCGACAGTACTTCGTATCGCTGCGCGACGCGGTCCCCCATTTTCAGGTTGCCGCCGTCCAAGGAAGGGGCGGGATCCTTCGAGTCGCGGCGCGCCTGTTCGATTTCCCGTCGCAAGTCCTGTACTCGATCCCGCAGACGCTCCTCCCGCGCCTTCATCTGCGACACCATGCTGTCGAACACACGCGCGAGCCGACCCAACTCGTCCGCGCGCTGCGCCACCGGTGCGAGCGCGCCAGGCTGGTATGTCCCTCCCTCGACCGCCGTCGCGGCCTCGATCACCCGCCCAACTTCGTGGAGATACTCGACCTCCTGATCGCGGAGCCGCTTTTTTTCGAGCGACGCATTGATACGGGCGCGAAGCAGCACCGGATCGAAGGGCTTGTGCAGGTAGTCTTCGGCGCCGCGCTCGATGCAGCGCACGATGCTCGGCATCTCGTCGAGCGCCGAGATCATGATCACAGGGATGTCGCGCAGCGCAGGATTGCCCTTGATGGCCTCCAGCACCATAAATCCATCGAGTTCCGGCATCATGACATCGAGCAGCACCAGGTCGAACGGCCGGGCGCCCAGGTGTTCGAGTGCCCGCCGGCCGTGCTCGGCCGTCTCCACCACGTGACCCGAGCGCTCCAGGCGTCGGCGTAGCACGTCGCGGTTTTCGGCGCCGTCGTCCACTACGAGGATCCGCGCCCGCGGCGCTCCAGCCGAGCCCACCGGCGCGGCAGTGAGCTGTTCCGGGGCCGGTGCGATCGGTTCGGCCGGCGACGCGGCAGGCGGCGCCAGCCGTTCGGCGGCCGCCAGAATCTTCCGGACATCAGCCGTGAACGTCTCCTCGCGTCCATCATCGGACGCCGGCAGGAGGGCTGATGCGGCTTGTCTGATGCGCGTGCGCGGCCCGCGCAACGCGTCGTAGAGTTGCGTCACCTCGCGCGCGCCGGCGCCGCGCGTCGTGTTGAGCGTCTCGTTGATCAACGCGAGCGCGTCACGCGCGGCAGTCAGCGTCTCCTCCAGCGGTTTCCGGCGCTCGGCCAACGTCGGATCTGCCGCATCCTCCAACAGCATCTCGGCGTAGCCGATGACGTGATTGAGGGGAGTCCGCAGATCGTGCCGCAGCTCGGCAAGCGCCCCCGAGGTCAGGCTATGCTCCGACTCCGCGTGGCTCACTACGCGCCGCCGAGCAGCGCTTCAATCTTCGCGAGCAGCCGGGGAAGCTCGACGGGCTTGGTGTCGTAGTCGTTGCAGCCGGCTTCGAGCGCCTTCTCGCGGTCCCCCGCCATGGCGTGCGCGGTGAGTCCGATGATCGGTACCGCTCGCGTCTCGGGGACCGCGCGCAACTGTCGGGTTGCCTCCCACCCGTCGATCTCGGGCAGGCTCATGTCCATGAGTATGAGATCGAATCCACCCGCGCGCGCCATCTCGACCCCCTGGCGTCCGTCCATAGCCATGCTCACCTCGTAGCCCCGCTTCTGCAGGCGGCGAGAGAGCATGTCGCGGTTCATCTCATTGTCCTCGACCAGCAGGATCTTCGGCATCACGCGGTCCCTGTCTCGGCGGCCAGCCAGGTGACGACCAGCCCGTGGAAATCGTTCATACCGGGCACAACCTGATCATACCGGTGGCGATGCCACCTGATGGGACGCAGCGGGCCGCCCTGATCCGGCCTGCGCTGCACGGCCTGAGTCTCCCACGACTGCCACTGGGAGCCGAACCGTGAATGTGGATCCTTGGCCCGGTTGGCTCTCGACGGTCACGTCGCCGCCCATCATATGACCGAATCGTTTGGTGATCGCAAGGCCGAGTCCCGTCCCGCCATACTTGCTCGTCGTCGATGCCTCCGCCTGAGCGAACGCCTCGAACAAGCGATCCATCTGCTTCGCGGTCATGCCGATCCCGGTGTCGCTCACGCTGACGAGGACGACGTCGCCCCCGGTTGTCTCGTCACGCTCCCGGTGGAGCGTCAGCGTGATCGTGCCGCGTTCGGTGAACTTGCACGCGTTGGACAACAGGTTGAGGAGCATCTGCCGCACCTTGGTGAGATCGGCGTGCATCGTCACGGGCTGCGGCGGAAGACTGACAATGAGCCGATTGGCGTTCTTTTCCACCAACGGTCGCACAGTCGTCGCGACCTCCTGGGCCAGCGTGCCGATCTCGAAGCTCTCGAGATAGAGGTCCATCTTCCCGGCCTCGATCTTCGACAGGTCAAGGATGTCGTTGATCAGGGCGAGCAAGTGCCGGCCCGCGGTTTGGATCTTCGTCAGGTCGGACGCCAGCCCGGGCTGCCCCAGCTCCACCACCTCTTCCTGGACCATCTCGCTATAGCCGATGATCGCGTTGAGCGGGGTGCGCAGCTCGTGGCTCACGTTGGCCAGGAACTGACTCTTGGCACTGTTGGCCGCTTCTGCCTGGCGCCGAGCCTCGAGCAGCTCTGTGACGTCGTGATACAAGCCCATCAGACCGACGCGCTCTCCATCCACGATCACGGGGACACCGAGCACCTCCACGTCTACCAGGGTGCCGTCCTGACGCCGTCGGCGGGCAATGCCATGAATCGCTCGGTCCAGCGCCTGGCGGGTGTATTCCACGGCCTCTGAGCGGGTGGCTTCTGTCGAGATGAGCTCGTCCAGGTTCCGGCCGACAGCCTCGCCTTGCGTGTACCCGAACAGGCTTTCGAACGCCGGGTTGCACGATACCACGTGGTGGTTCGTGTCCAGCGTCACGATGGCAACGGGGCTGTTCGACACCAACTCCTCGAAATACTGCTTCTGACGCTGCGCCGCGGCGTAGAGTCGGGCGTTTTCGATCGCGATCGCGGCCTGCGGAGCGAACATCGTGAGCAACCGCAGATCCTCGGGTCCGAACAGACGGTTCGGATCGGAATGGACCGTGGCGATGGCGCCCACGAGCCGCCGGCCGATGAGCAGCGGAGCCCCCATGACCGAGTGGACCAGGACGTCGGCATACTTGCCTGAGCGGCCCAGCCATTCGTGATAGGACGGGATGATGAGTGGCTCGCGGCTGCGAGCGGTGTGGCCCATCGCCCCCTCCCCCAAGGCAAGCCGGGTCCCGGTCGAATCCTTTCCAATGTTCTGGCTCGCCACGACCACGAGCTGCTTCGTTTGCTCTTCGTAGATGGCGACTTCGCCGCCGGTCACCCCGAGCAGTGTGACCGCGCGGTTCAGGACCGCCTGCAATACCCGAGGGAGCTCGAGGTCGGACGATAGGTCCGCCATCGTGTCCAGCAGTGCCTTGTGCTCGGCGACGCGGCGGCGCTCTTCGGCGAGCAGCCGAGCGCGGCCGATTGCGATACTCGCCTGGTTGGCGGCGGCGGTCAGGATCTCGAAATCTTCCGCGCCAAACGCATTCGGCTCGCTGCTCTCGACCACGAGCACCCCGATCACCACCCCGTCCACGCGCAGCGGCACGTCCACTTCCGATCCTCTCGCGAGACTCGGCAGGTAGCCCGCCGCGCGGGTTACGTCGGCCGTGTACCGAAGCTGGCCGTCCTCCAGGACACGCTCGCTCAATCCCTGGCCGGGGTGCGCGCGAAAGCGGTGCGGCGCGTCGGGCCAGCCGACGGACGCTTGGAGCACGCGATCGCCGGTTTCCTCATCGACGAGGAACGCTCCCAGAAAGTTGTAACCCAGCGCCTCGTCATGGAGGCCCTCCACCATCGAGCGATAGACGTCGGCTTCGCTGGTGGACGCGGCGATCGCCGTGGTGAGCCGGAGCAGAGCGGCCTGCCGGTGCGCCGCACCGTTGCGGTGGCGCCTCGGGGTCGAGCGCGGTCGAGCGGGCCGCCGGGAGCTGGTCATCTGAGGTGCTCCCGCACCGCCGCGGCCAGTGCCCCCAAGCCCCGGCCGCCCTTCGCGACCACCTGCGCCACGCCACCGTTCAACCGCCGGTGGTCATCGTCCGTGAGCTCCTTGGCGGTGATGACGACGACCGGCACACCCCGCCAGGCTTCCCGCTGGCGTAGCGCTTCCAGGAACTCGAACCCGTTCATCTCCGGCATCATCAAGTCGAGCAGCACAAGATCGGGCACGCGCTCGACCGTGCGCTCCAAGGCGGCCCGGCCGTGTTCAGCCTCCGCGACTTCCCAACCCTCATCTTCCATCGCCTTGCGGAGCGCGATCCGGGTGGCGATGTCGTCTTCCACCACGAGCACGCGACGCGGCGCGCCGGGTCGGCGATACTTTCGCAGCACCCGGATCAGGAGGTCGCGGTCGATCGGCTTCGTGAGATACTCCGACGCGCCGAGCGCAAACCCCAGGTTTCGCTCGTCCACCACCGACAGCATCACGACCGGGATCTCGGCCGTGGCCGGGTCGCCCTTCAGCGCCGTCAACACGCTCCAGCCGTCCAAGCCTGGCATCATGACGTCGAGCGTGATCACGTGGGGACGGCGTTCGCGCGCGGCTCTCAACCCAGCCGCCCCACCCGCCGCACCGATCACCTCCAACCCTTCCTTCTCGAGAAACCGGGCGACCAGTTCGCGCGCGGCGGCGTCGTCGTCGATGACCAGGACGGTCCCGATGGTTCCCGTTGTGCGCCCGGCCCTTCCGACCGTCTCGGACGGCGCGTCCTCCGCGGGTGCCTCAGCCGGCAGCCGCACCGTGAATGTGGACCCCGCGCCGGCCTCGCTCTTCACGGCGAGCTCCCCGCCCATGAGCTGGCAGAACCGACGACTGATCGCTAAACCAAGTCCCGTGCCGCCGTACTTGGCCGCGGTCGACGCTTCGGCCTGCGAAAACGCCTCGAACAGCCGCCCCAGCTGCTCCGGCGTCATGCCGATGCCCGTGTCGCGCACGCAGAACACGATCTCCGGACCGGCACGATCCACATCCAGCGTGATGACGCCGCGTTCGGTGAATTTACTGGCGTTCGAGAGCAGATTGAGTAGCACCTGACGAACCCGCGTGGCGTCAGAGTGCATCGTCTCGAGATCAGGTGCGCAGCGCACGATGAGCCGGTTCGTGTTCTTGTCCACCAATGGCCGCACGGTGGTCGCGACCTGTTCCACGAGCGGGGCCACTTCGAACGTCTCCACGAAGAGCTGCATCTTGCCGGCTTCGATCTTGGACAGGTCGAGCACGTCGTTGATGAGCGCCAGCAGATGTTTCCCCGCCGAGTGAATCTTTTGCAGATCCGGCACCGACGTGGTGTCGCCGCGATCGGTGGCGTCCTCCTGGAGCATTTCGCTGTAGCCGATGATTGCGTTCAACGGGGTGCGCAACTCGTGGCTCATGCTCGCCAGGAACTGGCTCTTGGCGTTGTTGGCGGCCTCGGCCTCGCGGCGCACTCGCAGGAGCTCCGTGATGTCGTGGTAGAGCGCCATCAGCCCGACCCGGCGTCCATTGACCACGACCGGCACCCCCAGCACTTCCACGTCGACCAGACTGCCGTCCTTCCGCCGGCGTTGGCTCATGACGTGCACCGAGTGGCTGGCGAGCGCCTGCTCGGTGTAGGCCACGGCCTCGGAGCGGGTCGCATCCGTGGCGATCAAGTCGTCGAGGTTGTGGCCCACCACTTCGGGTGCCGGGTACCCGTACAATTTTTCGAACGCGGGGTTACACTCGACGACGTTGTGACGGACGTCGAGCGTGACGATCGCCACCGGACTGTTGGCTACCAGCTCCGCGAAATACTGCTTCTGTTCCTGCGCGGTAGTAAATAGCCGTGCGTTTTCGATCGCGATCGCGAGCTGCGGTGCGAACAGATTCAGCAATCGGAGATCCTCAGCGCGAAAGCGGCGAGTGGGATCACGGTCCATGAACGCGATCGTGCCCATCAACTGCCCGCCGACCAGCAGCGGCGCGACCATCACTCCGTGGAAGTCCACCTGGGCGTACTGCGGCGAGTGCCCCGACCACTCGAGGTAGTTGTCGATGATGAGCGGCTCGCGGGTGCGGGCCACGTATCCCATGGCGCCCTCACCGACGGCCATCCGCGTGCCTGTCGTGTCGCGCTGACCCACATTGTGACTCGCGACGATCTCCAGCTCCTCGGCCGCGACGTCATAAATGGCCAGCTCGCCATGGCTGACGTGCAGCAGGGCCACGGCCCGTTCCAGCACTCCTCGCAGCAGCGTGGGCAGCTCGAGCTGGGCAGAGAGGTCCGCCATGGTCGCGCGTAACGCCTCCTGCTCATCGCCACGCTGTCGTTCGGCGGCCAGCAGCCGCGCGCGGCCGATCGCGATGCCTGCCTGGTTGGCGGCTGCGGTGAGGATCTCGAGGTCGTCGTCGTCGAACGCGTGGGGGCGGTTGCTTTCGACGACGAGCACGCCGACCAGGCGTTTGTTGATCATCAGGGGGACGTCCACCTCCGACCCTTCGTTGCGGGTCGGCAAGTACCGGGTATCCCTGGTGACCTGCGGCGTATAGTGCAGCTGGCCGTCGAGTAGCGGGCGCTCGCTCAGTCCTTCGCCTGGGCGGACGCGGAGGCCGGATGGGGCATCGGCCCACCCGGAACTGGCTACCAGGACGCGGTCGTGGGTCGCGTCGTCCACGAGCAGCAGCGCCACGAAATCGTAGCCGAGCGCCTCGTCGCGAAGCCCGCCAGATGCCGCGAGGCAGATCTCCACCTCGGTGTCGGCCGCAGCAATCGCGGTGCCGAGCCGCATGAGCGCAGCACCGCGATCACGAATCCGGGTCTCGGCTGGTGCTTTCCGGGGCGCCTTGGGCAGTGTCCCTCTTGGCACCGGCTGCCGGCTTTGGGAAAAACGACGGTGAACAGGAGTCGGCTCGCGGGCGTCGGCTCACACCCAACTATCCTTGCCCGCCCCGGTCCGAACTCGGATCGCAGGAGTTTACCCTGCGCAGGAGTCTTCCCTACGGACGCCCGTTCGTCAAGCATAGCGGGGCGCCAGACGCTGGCGAATGCCTGTCGGATGCCGCCAAAGGCCACGGTGGCTCAGAGGCGCGGCCATACCTCGCCGGCGCTAAACCCCGAACTGCCGCAGATGATGGTCCAAATGCTTGTGCATCAACGCCGCCCACTCGTCCGGCGTCAGCCGCCCAAAGAAGCTATGCGGATGCGTGGTGCACCCCCGGCCCAAGTCGCTAGGAGCGAGGCTTGGCCGTGGGCGGAAGCAAGTTGTTCAGCCGGAGATAAATCGCAAACTGGCTGTAGTGGTCGGACCAGTCATCGACCCTCTCCATCATGAGTCCGGCCCGCGTCCACTTCTCCCCAAAGGCAGAGACGTTGCCGGCGAGATTGGAATCATCGACATGGGCGACCGATTGGTCGCAGAAGGCGAAGCTCTCGCGGAGCCGCGCGACGAGCTTGGTCTTGTCGTCCGTCGGTGTCAGTTTGGCCCGCTCGGGTGCTTTCGCGCCCCCGATCGGCGGGCACGCCTCGTCGTTGTCCTGTGCCACGTGCAGCACGATCTCGGCGAAGGTCATTTGCGCGGGCGTGGGCTTGTAGCCGTATTTGTCCGCCGGCATCTCTTCGGCTGACGCCAGCAGGTTCTTCCCCATGCGCGTAATGTTGTGGCGGAACGCGTCGGCCACCGGCGCCGCAGACTGGGCGGTACCGAGCGCTGGGAGATATGCAAGGGCGACGACAACGACGCTGCTGGCGATGCGCATAGGATTGCTCGCGTTGGAAGGAGGTTGGTCCGTTTGTTGGTGCGTGGGGCGCGCCTCTCGCCCAGGATATTGCACCAATGATTAGTTGTTTGATAGGCGGTAAACACGGCTATCGGATCGCGTAGCCACCATCGACGGGAATTGTCGTACCAGTAACGAAATCGGACGCCCGCGATGCCAGGAAGACGGCAGTCCCTGCGACTTCCTCCGGCTGACCCCACCGTCCCGCCGGTGTCCGCGAGAGAATTTCAGCATTCAGGGGCATGGATTTCACCGGCGCTGTCGACCCGCTCCACCAGGGTCCGTACGCGTTCGGCGAGCCTCCGAAGCCGCAAGAGCGGTTGCCGGGGCAGGGCCCCCTGTAGACAACGGCACCTCGCCAAGCGTCCCACCTGGCCCCTCGGAATGCAGCACGTCACAACGTGATCCACCACGGAGCCCAGTACCCGTCGTCGATCGGGCTTCCGGTCGTGTCGGCCGCGGCCGCGGGGAATACGAACGGCCAGTAAGTTCTAGGAAGTCCTAGACAAAGTAGGCACGAGGGGCACCGGCATTCGGCGGTGTCCCCTCTGTCTTACACATTTGTAGGACGCTCAATGGGATCGGCTGCGATCGTTACCCAACGATTCGATGAGCCGCTGCGGCCCCGCCGCACCGGCGTTGCGCACGCCGTAGATGGCGCGCGGCGTAATCCGATGCGACTGCAGCCACTTCGCGAAGAAGCGATTCATGATTTCGCGGCCCGCAGGTGGGAACGGGGAGCCTTCTTCATAGTAGAACAGGTCACCCTGAAAGAGCACGCCCTCAGCCGGGAGCCAGACAAAGAGGTTTTCGTCGGTATGCGGATTCCGCCCCACGTTCCAGATCTCGAGCGACCGCGTGCCAGCCGGTCGCCAAGGTCTTCGTTGGGACCATGCTCGCGGAGGCCGTCATCGAGAAGAAGGCGGCGAGGGATCAGACTCCGACTGGCTCGCCAGGGGAGCGCCGCGTACAAGCCGCCGACCGCGCGAGAGATCGGCGTCGACGCGGGCGCCAGACTCGGTCGCCTGAGTGCAGGATTCCCGGTGACTAATGCTTCGCTGGCGGTAAGCCGGTCAGGTATGAATAGACCGCGCTCATCTCCTCATCGTCCAGGTGGCGGAAATGCTTCCACGGCATCTCGTCGGACAGTACGTGACCCCCGGGATCCTTCCCTGTCCGCACCGTGGTCACGAACTGTTCAGGTGTCCAGGCTTGGACCAACCGCAAGTTCGGCCCTATCGGACCCATGCCGGTGCCCCCGCTCAAGTCGTCGCCATGACAAGATCGACAGTCTGCCCAGCCCACGACGTATTTACCGTACTGGGCCGTCGGAGCCTTCGGCACGGTCGCGACAATCACGGCGGGCTTGGAATTGCTCAGCAGCCGTATGCCTCCTACGAGAAGTGCTGCTAGCATGTTGGGGCGATCCGGCGGGTCCGGCGTGCTGTTGACGACTGCCGGCTGAGTACGCAGATAGGCGATCAGGGCCTGCTTGTCCGCTTCGTTGAAGTAACGCGCCGGGCGGATGCCGGCCATGGCGAGCAACGAACGCCCACTACGGTCCACGCCTTCATCGAGCACACGCATGATCTCACCATCTGACCAATCCTTCAGCGGGCCGCTCGGGGTCAAGTTGATGGGATACAATGCGCCCACCCGCAGAGGCATATCACTGGCAATGTTGCGCCCGCCGCTCAGCGGCAGCTCGCCGGTCTGCGTATGGCAACCGACGCACTGTATCTGTGCGAGATGCTCCCCTCGTGCGACCTGCTCGGGGGTACGCGCAGCCTGAAGCGCTCGGACCGGGCCGCCACGTGGCACATAAAATGTGTACAGGCCGATGGCGGACAGAACGCTTGCCATGGCGAGCATCAGCGTCAGCAGACCACATAACAAGCCGCCGCCCCACTTCAGCGCGGGCTTGGGCGATCGCCACGCGCGCCGCGTCACCCACCCCAAAACTGCCACCATCCCGACGAGCGCTAACCAAACCAACAGATTGCCGATCATGGTTTGCCCCGTGCTGACAGTCGCGACACGGCGACACGTGACTCACCTGGGAGCAGCGGCCAGTCGCGCTGCGCCGCCGACAGCGTGCCGCCTGAGCGATGCCGCTCATCACTCCTCGAGACGCCAAGCCTGCGATTCGCGGCGTCGCAGCTCGACGTGCAACCGAGAACTGCAGGATCATAGGACCACGTGCACCCGTAACCTGCCGGTCAGCGTATTGTGCAGCGAGTCGGCCGTGCGGGGAAGGGGCCTGGAGGCGCCGCCTGACCGGCCGCTAGACGTCGGACTTGGCAGGGAACGTCAGTCGCCTGGAAGTCGCCCCGGCGGCACCTGCTGATCACGCCTCACAGCGTGGCGCCATCAGCGCGTGGCCGCCGCCAACTCCTCGTCCACAATTCGCGTGCCCAGGACCTGAAGGAACTTCGCGATCCACTGCGGGTGCGCCGGCCACGCAGGCGCGGTCACCAGATTCCCGTCAACCACGGCCTGATCGATCCCAATGTCGGCGTACTCGGCGCCAGCCAGCGTGACCTCGGGCCCAACGGCGGGATACGCCGAGACTTTACGGCCGCGCACTACACCAGCGGCGGTGAGGATCTGGGCCCCATGGCAGATCGCGGCAACGGGCTTGTCCTCGGCAAAGAAGTGGCGCACGATCGCGAGGACCGCCTCGTTGAGCCGCAGGTACTCGGGCGCACGGCCGCCGGCAATCACGAGAGCGTCGTACCGCTCGGGGCGCACATTGGCAAAGGTCGCGTTGAGCGTGAAGTCATGGCCGCGCTTTTCCGTATAGGTCTGATCGCCCTCGAAATCGTGTATGGCGGTGCGGATCTTCTCCCCGGCTGCTTTGCCGGGACACACGGCGTGCACGGTGTGGCCAACCGCCTGGAGCGCCTGGAACGGCACCATCACTTCGTAGTCTTCCGCGAAATCGCCTACCAGCATCAGGATCGTCTTCGACACGGGACACCTCCTCCAGGCAAGCAGTGAGCAAGCGCGCCGACGCAGTGGACGTGACACGCGTCGGCATGAGCCGAGTACGTGCGCCGCCGCCGGAGCGGCACGCCCTCAGGCTCATGGCCGAGCTCTGGCACCATACGCGCGCCGATAGTCGGGCCCTCGCACAATGCGAAGCGGTCGCTACGCTCCGAGAGCACGGGGTACGTCACTCACGGATAGCCCGCCGGCCGTAGCCACGACTGCGCGCCGGTCTATTGTTTCTCGAATACGCCGACATCCTTGGCCGTTTGTCCCTTCGCATCCGTGCCTGTCGTCGTGATGGTCAATACTGTCCCATCCGCGGAAACAACACGTCGGAGAGTAGAGACGACTTTGCCGCCTCTCTTTCTTGTGATCTGCACGGTCGAGGCATCGATCCGTTTCAGTGACACCATGTCGTAATCCGGTGAGCCCGTGGCTGGGACGTCCTTGCCATCGTAGTTGCCTGTGTACCCCGTCGACGTCGGGTTCCCTTGTCCGTCGACGCCTGTGGTGCTGACCGTGAGTCCCTGCGCGGCCTTCACGTACGTCACGGTGAGGCTTTTTGGCATGGAAGCCAGGCTGTACTTCGACTTCGCAACATCGAGCGTCCAACTCCCAATCGCGCGATCGGTGGCCTGGGCAGTCAGGGACCCGGCGGGGACCAGGATCGCGAGCGCCGATCCGAACGCCAGCGTGCGCAAGAGTGACGGCATGGCTCTCCTCCTTAGTGATGTGCATCAGGTCGCGTTGGGGCGACGATGCTGAAGCTCCTGACCCGCGCTCCCGACCATCGGAGGCGCAGGAGCATGAGGCAGTATTATACTCACGCGCGCCGCGGACCGCTTACGCCCGCTATCGCGGCGATCATCCCGTGGCCTCAGGAAACACCGAGAGCAGTATACCGGTCCAGAGCACGCCGTCAGCGGTATCTCGAGGCGAACCGCTCGCGGGTGTGTCGCCCCTCGAGCGGGCGCGGACGCAGAAGCCCATGCAACCAGCCTCGCGCGATCAACGCCGCTCCGAGTACCAAGACCCACGCGAGCCGCTCCCACGCGCCCAGGGCCATGACGATGAAACCGCCAACCCGAAACGCTTCGGCAGCCAGCGTCATGTGTTGCCGCAAATACCGGCCGATGCGCGACGATCGGTAGGACGAGAGATCGCTGACATGCCAGAGTGTCACCGACGCGACAATCGGCGGAACGAGAGCCACCCCGATGCCCAACCAGGCGCTGTGTCGCCAAAGGAGCACGAGGGCTGCCGCCGCGGCGGCGCCGTCGACCAGGAGCTTGACCGGGTGCACTTGTTGGTACAGGCGTCGCTCGCGTGAGGAGAGCGGAGGGGTCGGTCGCGCGATGCCCAGCTCGGTGGCCTCCGCTTGCGAGGGCGCCACGCGGGTCGGCCTCTGCACTGTGGCGACCGGTCGAATCCTCATCTGGAACAGCGCCCGGGGTCTCGTGCTTGCTTGAGCCGTGCAGCCGTCTGCGATTGTTCAACGCGTCGCCTAAGGAGACCGCCCCGCAGGCCGCGGCCTGGCGAGCCTTTACCACGGCTCGGTATGCTACCTAGATACGCCCCCGATTCAAGTCTGTCAACGGCGACCTGATCCCCAGGTGATGCGTCACCGCGGCCGCAGTTGGCTCAACCGCGGTCGTCGGCACGAACGTCGCGCTTCATCCCGTCCCTCGACGTCTCACGCCGCACGCCGACTGCGGAGACGCTGGTGGCCGACACGGCGAGCGTGCCGTGCCGCAGGGTGCGAGAAGCGCCGATTGGCGCGTTGATGTTAGGAGTGATTCAGGGCAGCGCGCTCTTGCTGCATCGACTCTCGATCCAGGCTGACGGCGCAGCCACCGTCGAAGTGCACGCCCATGTGCTGGGGACAAGCAGATCGTGGGGTGGGTCTCGCACGAGCGCGACGTCTCCGAGGTGAGTTGGAGTGTCGGATGGGACGACGGTGACGCGGGTGCGGACAACGCGGTGGCGGAACACCCGAACCACACAGATAACGACCAACGCGCGAGCCTTGGGTACGAGTGGCCGGGACATTCGGTGCCCAGCATGACAACGGCTCGGCGTGACAGTCTTCGCGCATGGCCGTTCCGAACTACACCGTGATGTATCTCGCGCCGGGCGATCTCGGGTTCCCACTCGGCGACGGGACAATCGACTATGGCTACGAATGCGGCTTGGAGACATACTACCGGGTGCAACTCGGCCGGTGGGTCCACGTCAGTCGCGACATCTGGAATCCCGGCTACAACCGTGACCATCGCGGCCTCGCGACCAGTATCGGGATTCGCATCAACACGCGCCACTGCGCCGACTCATCATGTTCTGGATTAGCAAACTCATTCATCGACTCTCTCGCCTGAAGCGACGCTGGGTGATCCTACTCGCCGTGATCGGGCCCGGGGTCATCACCATGGTGGCCGACAACGACGCGGGAGGGATTTCCACGTACGCCCAGACCGGTGCGAAGACCGGCTTCAACCTGCTCTGGGCGTTCATCATCCTCGTGCCCATGGCGTATTACATCCAGGAAATGACAGTCCGGCTGGGAGCCGTCACCAAGCGCGGGCACGCCGAGGCGATCTTCGACGGCTTCGGCCCTGTGTGGGGGTGGTTTTCAGTCTTCGACCTCGCGTTGATCAACTGGCTGACACTGGTTACCGAGTACATCGGCATGACGCAGGCGGCACGGGTCTTCAACATTCCCGAATGGATCACCTTCGTCGGGGTCACGGGCCTTCTCATGCTGATCGTGATCACCGGGCGCTACTGGACGTTCGAACGCATCACGTTGTTCTTCTGCGTGTTCAACCTCGTTTACATCCCCGCGGCGTTCTGGGCCATGAAGACCGGAAACGTGCCCGGCGGCTGGATGCAGGTGGGGCGCGGATTCTACGCGCCGACTTTCAGTTTCGGCGCCGCGCTCGGCCCTGCGGCTTTGCTCACGCTGATCATGGCCAACATCGGTACGACCATCACCCCCTGGCAGATCTTCTTCCAACAGTCGGCGGTCGTAGACAAAGGGATGGACATCAAGGACATCCGGTACGGCAAGATTGATACGTTCGTGGGATCGCTGATGACCTGCACCGTCGCGGCATTCATCATCATCGCGACGGCGGCCGCGTTCTACTACCACCCGTCGGGGCAGGTCGTGGTCGAATCCGCGGCGGAGACCGCGGCAAAGATGCCGGAGGTCATGCCGGGTCGCCCCTGGGGCGAGTGGGCCAAGGGATTGTTCGCCATCGGGCTGTTCGACGCGGGACTGCTCGGCGCGCTCTGCATCTCGCTCGCCACGAGCTGGGCGCTCGGCGAGGTCTTCGGCTGGGCGCACTCGCTCAACAAGAGCGTTCGCGAGGCGCCGTGGTTCTACGTCGCGTACCTACTGATGCTCCTCTCGTCTGGTGTCGTGTCGCTCGTGGCCAGCACGCGCGTGCAGGACGCAATCACCATCTTCGTTCAGGTCGTCGCCGTGACCCTGTTGCCGGCCGCTCTCGTGTTCCTCATCCTGCTGCTGAACGATAAGCCGCTCATGGGCGAGCACGTCAACACGCGCGCGCAGAACATCGCGAACTGGTCGATTACCGTGTTCGTGATCGTCGTCTCGACGGCGTTCGGGCTCTCGATACTCTTTCCACATCTCTTCGGGTCAGGAGCGCCCTGAGCCGATGACCGGCACGTCCATTCCTCCCGCGCCGCCAGCCGGCGGCTCCGACCATCAGTTCGTCTTCTTCTCCGAGCTGCTCGACCGCCGCGTGTCTGTGACACGCGCGGAGTTAAAGATCGGCAAGCTGACCGATCTCGTCTTTCGTCTGACCGAGCCTTTTCCCGAGGCGGTGGGCATCTTCATCGGTCACGGGTGGGGGACGCCGAGCGAGTTCGTGCCGTGGGGCCGAATCATGCGCATCGAAGCAAACGCCATCATCGTGATGCCGCCAGAAAGCGGCGATCGCTATCCCCCATTCGTTGACCAGTCGGGGTGGATTCTCGTCAACGAGCATCTGATCGGCCGGACGATCCTCGACATGGACGGCCGCCGCGTCGAAGTCGTGAATGACGTGCACCTCCTGCAAGACCAGAAGCGGATGATCCTCGCGCACGTAGACGTATCATTCAACGGGTTCCTGCGGAAATGGGGACTCGGATTCGTGCGGTTCGGGGGGGATCGGCTCATCTCGTGGAAGTACGTGCAGCCGCTTTCAATAGAAGACGTGACCACGTCCGACCAGGTGTCACTGTCGCTCACCCGAAAGCAAATGCACGAGCTACCGAGCGAGGATCTCGCGGACGTGCTCGAGGAGCTGCCAGGCCGAGAGCAGGAGGCCATCTTTTCCGTGCTCCATGCCGATAAGGCTGCCGCGACACTGCTAGAGACTGAGCCGCGGGCGCAACGGCAGATCGTTGCCGACCTGCCGCCGGACCGAGCGAAGTCGATCCTGTCCGAGATGACCGTTGCAGAGATCGCTGATTTGCTCTCGGCGTTGCCCTGGGACGACCGCATCGACTTGCTGTCTCTCCTGTCGGAAGAGCACGCGGAGCGTGTGCGCCGGATTCTCGGGACGAGCGAAGCAACGGCTGCCTCGCTCGTCTCGCAGGAGTACGTAGCGATGCCCGGACACACGACGGCAGCGGAGGGGCTCGCGCGGCTTCGCTCCAGCGCGCCCGACCCGAAGGCGGTGACCTACATCTATGTCGTGACAGAGCCGGAAGGCGTGCTACTGGGTGTGGTAGACCTGCGCCAGTTGGTGTTGGCGAACGAAACCACGACGCTGGAAGAGTTGATGGTTGCTCCTCCCGTTACCGCCGATTCCGAGCTGGTAGAGGAGGACATCGTGGACCTGTTTGCGAAATACCACTTCCAGCTGTTGCCGGTGGTTGACGGCAGCGACCACATCCTCGGCGTTATCGGCTACAAGGACATCATGCGATGAAAAGCGCCGGAACACGGACTGCCGATGGGCGCGGGAAATACCATGCCGCGGATTGAGATGACGCGGAGAGCGCGGATCGCGCTGCTGGTGCTGCGCGTCTATCTCATTGGAATGCTGCTGTTGATCCTGCTGAAGTTCCTGCGGATCTTCACCTAACGCCGGCCTCTACCCGTTGGCAGGCGATGCATTGCGCGACCCGTGACCCAGTGTGGGTTTGTCGTCCTACCGTTTGGTGCGTGGCTGATAGGCTCCAACTCCGCGACGGAAGAGCAAACGGCGTGCACCATCTTCGCGCCGTTCGCGGCGGTATGACAGAGGGGACACGACCGTGTCCCCTCTGTCGACTTCGCCTCAAGACTTCGTTTGACCTTATTTGCCGGTCGTATTCGCCGTGGCCGGGGCTGAGATGACCGGGAGCACGATCGACGACGGGTATTGGGGTCCGTGGTGGATCACGTTGTGCGCCACGAGTGGGTCCTTCTCGTCATAGTTGTTTCCCCCAGTGTTCAGGTTCCGCTCGAAGTGCGGAAAGTTGCTGCTCGACACCTCAATGCGAATCCGGTGGCCAGCCGCGAAGGCGTTGCCCGTGGTCAAGGGACTGAGTTCCACCTTGTAGACCTGACCGGGCTGCATGAACACCGGGTGGTTCCACCCCTCGCGCCAACGCACGCGTTGGATGGTTTCATCCAGGTTGTACGCCTTCCCGTCGGGAGAGACGTCGAGCAGCTTGATCGTCAGGTCCGTGTCCTTGCGGTCCGAGGACAAGTACAGGCTCACCTTGACTGGCCCTGTGATCTCCACCGCGTGCGTCAGCGGCGGCGTGGTATACACCAGCACATCGGCGCGCATCTCAATCCCGGACTGATCGTACGCCCCGGCCGGCTCACTCGCGTTGAGAACGGACCGCGAGTAGCAGCACCAGGTGCCGCCAGCGAGCGTGGGGACCGGCGTCAACGGATCGTAGGCGAAGCGATCCGCCGCCGCCTTGGCCGGCTTCGCCGTCGCCAGGCGACCATTGCCCATACGCGTGTTCGCTCCGCCGTCGCTGTCGAGGTAATAGGCCACGTCATGGGCTTCCTTCGGCGGCCAACTATCGTAGGTGCGCCACTCGTTCGCGCCCATCATGTAGGCGCGCACTCGCGGCTGACTGAGGACCGCGTTGCCGACGCCCTTCACAAAATGATCGAACCAATCCTGCACGAGGCCCACGTAATCGAACCGCCCATCCCCAACGTCGCGCTCCCCCACGACCGTGTGTTCCGTCGCCCCCAGCTGCGAACAGTGCAACGTCGGGGCAATGACCATGCGCGAGTCGTTACGAGCGCTCTCCGTGGCCCCCTCCTTCACCTGGTGCTCGAACATCGTCACGTTCGGACCAATCGAGATGTCGTACCAGGAGTTGATGTAGAGCGCGGGGGCGCTGTTGTGGTCCTCGTCGCTCCCGAATTCGGTGTCCTTCCACCGGGGATCGTTCGGCAGCCGATTGACGAAGTTGTCGAAATCGCTCGACGGCGCACCGAGGACGTTCATGATCTGGTTGATCGGTAGCGTGCTGAGCGCGGAGTCGACCTGCGTCGGGTTGACGCTGATCTCGGGAAGGAGATTCCATTGTTTGTGGATGCGGATCATGTCCGCGCGCGTGTACGTCGCAGGGAAGACGGGCCGAGCCGGATTGCCGTAGGCGATTCTGTCGTACCAATCGACCCACCCAGCCAAATGCACTGCGCCGCCGCGATAGAAGTTTCCCATTTCGTTGTAGGGCCCGACCTTGCCGATCCCGGCACCCGACCCCATCGGTACAACGGCCGCCAGTCCCGGGATATGGGCCGCGTTGAGCCGGTGCTGCTCCTCCGCGCTCGACGAGCAGCCAATCGCCCCCACCTTCCCGTTGGACCACGGCTGCTTCGTGATCCAGTTGATCGTGTCGAAGCCGTCCTCCGCCGTGCGCACCAGGAACGTGTAGGTCCCCTCGGAGAAGAACCGGCCACGCTCATACTCCCAGACGACTGCGTAGTCGTGCGCCAGAAAGCTGGCGACAAATGGGCCGAACAAGGCCCCCATGTGATGCGGGTCAATGAGATAGGGAATCCGGATCAACACGGTCGGCAGGTTCTGCCGCTGTTCCCCTTTTGGGAAAAGGATGAGGTGGTACAGCCGGACGCTATCCCGCATGGGTACCATCACCATGTCTTCGATGTCCGCATGGCTGTCGATGTACGCCTGGGCCTCATCGGCCGCTGACACCTGGGCCGGCGCGCGAGTGGGCAAAGCGATTGATCCGGCGAGCACGCAGCCGACCGTGCCGATCCGGAGAAATTGTGCGAGTCGCGATTCGCAGTAGTGTTGAAACACGCGCATCCTCTGAGAGAATTTGTCGGGGGCGAACTTGCGATTGACAGAGCGTCGTGTCAAGAATCGACACTACTGTCCTCAATTCTGGGACGGGCGATGCTGGCGCGCTCGCAGAATGCGCCCCGTACACCCTTCTTGACGGATAGCGCGGGGTCGACGCGATAATGCCGCTGGTGGAGAACGGTCCGCGCCGCAGTTGGCGTCAGGTACTCGTCGGCGCTGCTGATGCGCCGCGAGAGGAGCGACGGGCCCACTGCCTGACCCGGCGGCGTCTGTCGTGAGGCCGCTTGGTGCCGTAGATGACCCGCCCATCCGCTGTGAGCGCTCGCACCTCCGTGATAGACTCGAACACGTAGGCGTTCAGCATTTCGTCACGAAACGTCCGGTTGAAGCGTTCGATGGAAGGTGTGGCTGCAGGGCCACGGTTCTACTTGGCGACGGATACGAAGCACCTCCGGTCGGTCGTGCTCAAGGTCCTACGCCCCCGGGAGGAGTTCGGACGCGATGACGATGGCGCTCAAGCGCCTGGTCGAGGCGCGCCGCGACGGGGACGTCGCGACGCTTCGACTCGCGCTGTTCACGGATAGCTTTGTCCCCCAGCTCAATGGGGTAGCCCTTGTGCTCGAACGGCTCGTCGAAGCCGTGCGGGCACGAGGGGCTACGGTTCGGGTCTACACGACGAGCGACCCCGCCGGCGCGGACGCGGACGATGTCCGCCGTTGGCCGAGTCTGGCGTTCTGGGCATATCCCGAGCATCGCCTGGCGTTGCCGACACAACCACGGGTCCGACGCGAGCTTCGCGCGTGGAAACCCACGCTGGTACACGCCGCCAGTCCTTTCGGCATGGGTCTGGCCGCCCGAGCCGCCGCACACGCCCTCCACGTTCCGTTCGTGACGTCGTACCACACGAGCTGGAGCGCCTACAGCCGGTTCTATCGAATGGGGGCCCTCCAAGGGATCGCGTGGCAGTACCTACGGTGGTTTCACAACGGGGGAGTCCGCACCTACTGCCCGACCCGCGCCATCGAGCGTGAGCTCGCCGCTCGCGGATTTCGGCACTTGGCCCACTGGAGCCACGGCGTCGATTCGGCCCAGTTCAGCCCGTCGTTTCGGTCGCCCGCGCTGCGTCGGCGCCTAGGGGTGAGCGACGACGCGGTGCTGGTGATCTACGTCGGCCGTCTAGGCGCTGAAAAAGGCCTCGCCGTGGCGTTGGACGGCATGCGCGACGTCATGCGCGGGGCACCTGGCCGCGTCCGGTTCGCGATCGCCGGTGACGGGCCTTACGAGGCAGAGTGCCGTCGCCTCGCCCCTGCCGGTACAGTCTTCATGGGCCGCCTGACCGGGCGTGCGCTCAGCGAGTTCTACGCGTCGGCCGACGTGTTCGTGTTCCCGTCGACTACCGATACGTTTGGCATCGTCCTGCTGGAGGCCATGGCATCCGGTCTTCCCGTGGTCGGCGCCGATGTCGGTCCCACGCGTGAGTTGCTCGCCGAACACACGGGCGTGACTTTTCCCCCCGACGACGCCTCCGCCTTCGCGGCGCGCGTCCTCGAGCTCGCAGCAAACCCCGCGCGCCGAGCCGTCCTCGCACGGAACGGCATCGCGTTTGCCCGACGTTGCACATGGGACCGGGTGTGGGATGGCTTGGTCGACGACTACTGTGCCGTGATGGCCGACGCCGCCCGCCGATAGGCTCCCACCGGCGTCACAGGCACAGGAACGAAACACCGTGCGGTGGTCGCGGCCGCCTGATCCAGGTAGGACACACGAGATCGGTGGACCGATGATGCAGCGATCCAGGATCGCTGCCAGCGTGCCGGAGTCGCGTCACCATCTGCGCCGCGTGCGCCTAGTCGAAAAGACCACACCGAAGCCGATAAGGCACCGTGTCACAAATCGGAGCCCTCACACGGTCACGAGATTATTGGTATGTTCGCACTCCTCCAAGGCCGCGCCATATCGCGGAGGTATTGGATGGCGCGGTTCCAAGTCGGTGCACAAGATAAAGCTCATTCCGTGCATTACTTCCAATCGTCGTCTCAGACCTATCACGGCCAGGTCGAGAGGGGTCGTCTCAAGCATCTCCGGGCGCGAGAGCGACAAGCGGTGTTCGATCTCGCGAGGTTCCATCAGTGCTCGGGACGGATGATCGATATTGGATGCGGCACGGGGGTCTATGCGCTCGCGGCGAAAGCCGTCGGTCTTTCGGTGACCGCGATCGATGTATCCCCGTGGGCTATCGACCAGCTGAGGGGTAAGGTTGACGTGGCCCTGGTCGGTGACGTCGAGTGCCTCGAATTGGCCGGCGGATATGAGATCGTGATCTGTGCAGGGGTGCTCGACTACGTGTCCGACCCCGCGGTTGCCTTCAAGAACGTCTGCCGCCTCGTCGGCCCGGCCGGGAGATTGGTCATTCTCGTGCCACGGGTGGGGATCGGGGGCTCACTGCATGCACTGATCGCCAAACTCAGCTTCGGATTGCGCGTGAATCTGTTCGACCGCGTCTGGCTTGCCCGGGAAGCGAGGCGCTGGGGGCTGGAACTGGTCCAAACCCGGCGCCCTCTACCCCACAACTTGGTCGCCCTCTTCGCGCCAAAAAACCGGCCCGCTCAAGAAGCGACCATTGGCTGAACGGCCCGCGACTCCCAAATCCCGCGGGATCCGACGATTGATGCTGCTCTCCGCGATCGTCGCGGTCGGCACGGGCATCGTCCTGGCGACCCACCCGGCGCAGGTACGGGCGGCGCTGTCGCAACTCATGCGCCTCCCCATGTCTGCGCTCGTCGGAGCCTTCGTGATGGTCCTCTGTCAGCTCACGGTCCAAAGCCTACGGCAGTGGGCCGTCGTTCCCCGGGACCTGGCGCTAGGACCCGTCCGAGTGGCCCATGCCTTCCTGCTGGGGGAGTGGCTGAACATCCTTGCGCCCGCCCGCACCGGCGATGCGCTCAAAGTCGCGCTGATCCGACGCGAGTCCGGCAAGAGCCTCGGGGGCGTCCCATCCGCCATTGGTGCGGTCTTGGCCGACAAGGTGGTGGATGTCGTGTCCCTCGTGTTGCTCTGCGCGGCGGCCGGGTCGATCAGTCTCCTCTGGGCGCGGGCCCAGGCGCGCGTCTTCGCGGCCTCGGTGGCCGCCGCCGCCGTGCTTGCCGTGGTTGCAGCCATGCGACTGCGCAGCGGCTCGCGCGGAAAGCACTGGATCTGGATGCGAGATCTCGGGGGCGGGTTTTCTGGGCTCCGGGATGGCCCGCGGGTGCTAGCCAGCTTGGCATTCGGCTTGGCGTCCTGGGTGGCCGAAGGTGGGGCACTTTGGCTGCTATGCGCGGGGTTGGGTGTCGCGCCGACCCCATCAGGGATTCTTCTAGCCCTGGTCGTGCTGAACGTCGGCATCAGCGTGCCGATTTCGTTCGCGAATCTGGGCGTGTACGAGGCGGCACTGGCGTCCGGGCTGGGTTACGCGGGCGTGCCGCTGCCAACGGCTCTCGCGGTCGCCGCTTCTCACCATGGCGTGGAATTGCTGGCGCAAAACGTCGCCGTTGCGGGCCTCTCGCTCTCGACCCGCACTCCCTGCTGGATCAACTGCTTTGGAGATCGTCATGCAGGTTAGACACCCCCTCAGGGCGCTCGTGAACCTCGCCGTCAGGAAGGCGCCGGTCGAAGCGCAGCTCATCGTGACCCGCCGATGCAATCTGAGCTGTGGGTACTGCACGGAGTACGACAACGTCTCGAGCATGGTCCCGCTGGAAACGCTGGAGCGGCGGATCGACGCGCTGCACAAGCTCAACGTGGTCAACATCTCGCTCCTGGGCGGCGAGCCGCTCATGCATCCGGAGCTGCCCGCGATCGTGGCCTATGGCGACCGCCGCGCTCAGGTGTCGGTCACGACCAACGGATTCCTCATCACCGAGGAGCTGATTGGCCGTCTCAATCGTTCGGGCCTCGCCAACATGGAAGTCAGCATCGACTCGGTGAAGCCCGATCGCACCGCCTACATCCAGAAGTGCCTCAAGACCATTCGGCCCAAGCTCGCCCTGCTGCGGCGACATGCGACCTTCGACGTGCACGTGAACTTGGTGCTCTGCGACCAGACCAAGGACGATTTCACCAACACCATTCACGAGCTCGATGCCTTGGGATTCCGGGTGTCGATCGACTTGCTCCATGACTCGAAAGGCGCGGTCGCGATCGGCGGCGATGAGTACGTGAGCCTTTGGAAGCGGTATTACGCCGACGCCGTGCCGTTCTCCTACATCGAAGAGAGGTACGGCGAGCAGCTCCTCCGGGGCGAGCGCCCCGAGTGGCATTGTCGCGCAGGATCCCGCTTCCTCTACGTAGACGAGTTCGGCAACGTGCAGTTCTGCTCGGCGCAGCGCGGGCGGTTGGGGACGTCGGTGCTCGAATACACCCGCGAGGACCTGCGGACCCACTCCCAGTCGCACAAGGGATGTGAATCGGGATGCTCGCTGCTCTGCCACTTTCGCGACTCGGCGATCGACAACCAGCCGCTCTCGGCCGCGGCGTCGCTGGTCAAGGTGATGTTGCGGGCAGGGCGCCGGCGGAAGACCCCGGCGCCGAGCGCAGCGAGCATCGAGTCCGTTGCGAGCGAATCCTCAATGGCTGCGTTCACGCCAGACACGACCAAACCGGTGGCCGCAACTCAAGCCGCAATGACGCCCTCCCCGAAGCCCGAGAGTTTCCCAGACCCGAGGGCCCAATACGCACCAGCGCCCGGCGGTCGTCACGTCAGCCGACCTCACGCAGCTGAACCGATTTGAGGCGCGTGCGGCCGTGCGCTGCGACTCTACGGCCCGTTCGCCGCGCGCTGCCCCCTCTCTCCTCTGCGACGCGCGCGACGGTCACGAGCCTCATCAGCGGCATTCGGGCGCGGTAGGGTCGCAGCACGTGGAGTTCACCATGCGGTGCGTCCGACCCGTCGTGCGCGCACTCGCGGTCCTTGTCCTCGTTGCGAGGGCGGGAACGGCGCAGCGGATCGGCGCCGGGGCCGAGCCCTGGGTTCGAGCCGATCGGGACACGGTCCGCCGAGTCAAACCGCATCTGACGCCGGTCGGGCTCGGACCATCGGACCGCGCCACGTACACAGCGGCCGGCGCCGCATTCGTGGCGGCGATCGCGCTGGACCATCCTGCGCGGGATAACATCCTTGCCACGCGCACTCCGTTCCTCAATCGGCTCGCGCCCATCGGGAATACGATGGGCCTTGCGCAGTACACGGTCCCAACCGTGGCGACGGCGTTCGTCGCGGGCAATCTGGTCGGTCGGCTCACCGGCCATCCCCGGCTTGCGGACGCAGCGACGCACCTGGCGCTGAGCTACGTGGTCGCGGATGTGTCAGCGTCGATTCTCAGATATCCGGTCGGGCGTCAGCGGCCATCGTTCGCGGGCGACATGGATAGCTTCCATCCGTTCGGCAAGTCTGACGAATGGCAGTCGTTCCCATCGGGGCACGTGACGCACATCGGGGCAATTGCCGCCGCCCTCGCGGAAGAGGCCCGCACGCCCTGGGTGACAGCGCTCGCCTCCGCGGCCGTCACGCTCACCGCATGGCAGCGCATCTATGCGGACAAGCATTGGGCGAGCGACGTTGTCGCTGGAGCGATTGTCGCGGTCGCGGCGAGCCGCCTCACATCACATTGGTTCCGCCACAAGGTGCCGGTCACCGGCTAGCGTCTCGATGCTGAAGATCGCTGACCGAAGCGGGCGACGCTCGCCAGGATCTCATCGACCGTTTTGGTCCCGCCTCGCCCGCGCCGGGGCCTCCGACGTTACCTTAGCGTCGCTTTCGACGGGAAGTGTTTCCCAAACGGGCGCCTCAGTGCAGCGCCCCTCTGATCGCGCGCTCCAGTTCGGATACGCGATCCTGATCGATGTCGTCGTTGACGAAGATCACGATGCCGAGCTGCTCCCGGGGATACAACGTACAGAGCGTGTTGAACCCGATCGCGGTATGGCCGGAGTGATAGATGTAGCGCTCGCCGTTGTACAGATTCGACATCCAGTTGAGCCCCACCGCGAACCCGGTTGAGTCGCGCCACGTCAGCTGATGCGTGAGCCGGATGGCCGGATCACGCTCCGCCAGATTCTCCTCGACGAAGGTCATCATGTCATTCATGGTCGAGTTCATGCTGGGGCCGCCAATATAGAAGATCAGCGTCGTGGCGTATCGCTGCGAGTGGTCACTGGCGTCGAACCACTGAATCGCTCGCCCACTGTCTCCGTACCCCTGCGCGAAGCGATGCATCTCGTCGACGGGTATTTGCGTCCGAGTGTCGAATAGATGGAGATGGGTTTGTAGATAGCGCGTCGCGAGCTGCTCGAACGGTTGATGGTAGATCCGCTCCAACAGGACAACGAGCACCATCATCGCGTTGCCGTTGTACCGATACTTCGTGCCCGGGATCGTGTCGATCCGGAAATGGTGCATGTCCTGCAACAGGCTGTCCTGGGTGTACAGGCGAAGCAATCGTACCTGCGTCGTCAGCGGCAGTTTCGAGAGACTGTCGCTCACCGCGTCCGGGACCTCCCGTGGAGAGAGAGGCATTCCTGACGTGTGGTTCGCCAAGTCCACGAGCCGGACTGGATGGCCCTGGTATTCGAGGTTGGGGTAGCGACCCGGGAGGTAAAGTCGGATATCGTCCGTCAGTTTCGCCTTTTTCTCGATGACGGCCTCCGCGAGCATGGTCCCGACGAAAACCTTGGCGACCGAACCGAGGTTGTAGAACTGATCGGAGCGGGGAAGCTGGCCCGAGCCCTTGATCGATTCGCCATAGTGGTACATCCTGGCGCGTCCACCCCGATACACGCCGACCGACAGCCCGACGGATCCGGGATACGCCATGTAGCCGGCCGCAGCCGCCTGTACGGCGGAATCCAGCGGGCTCGCTAACGGGTTGTCGGTCGCCACGGGCTTGCCGCTCTGGCCCCCGGCCAGTCGCGAGAGACAGAGCACGGCGAGGAGGGAGCTCGATCCCGGGATCCGGCACACGTTCATCGTCACCTACTCGGTCGCGGGACGAGATCACGAGCCTCACGCGTCGCCCCGTCTGCGTGTCGCTCACAGGACGGCGTGCGCCCTTCACGCCCCCCAACGCGCCTCCGCGCCCCTCGGCGCGACGTCGCGGTAACGCACGGCCCGGAGCCGGACAGCGCCTCATGGCCACGCCCACTACGTCGGCCGATCGGAAACGGTTTCGGCGAGCGCGAGGCAGGCGTCGCAAGCACGACGCTCGCCACGCCTGACCCGCATACCACGGTGACGGCGCTCAGTTCAACTCTGCTGCCACGGCGCCAAGGCGGAATCGATGCTGTCAGAAGGGAACGGACGCAACCGCGAGCGCTCGGCCGGTCGAGCGTACGACCGATGGCAGGGAGTCGCTCGCCCGCTACTTGGACGCAACAAACTGCAGCGGTACCACGACCTGCCATGGGTATCCGACCTCCCAGGCCTCCAACTTGGCGAGGATGGGACTCGCCACCTGATATTCGACGTCGTAGGTCTCACCGACCGTGAGCCACATGTCGGCCGTCGACGTCTTCAGTTGCGCCGGCGGCAGGTCCGCGCCGTCCTTCGCGATGATGTTCCATTGCACCGGCGCGTCATTGCTGGTGAGACGCACGCGCATGTCCACGGCGTTGGACGTGATATTGATCAGCCGCAGTCGGTACCGCGTTCCAACATGAAGCGTGACGGGACCCGGCTCGGGATTCCCGTTGGCAAGCAACAGAAAGCCGAACGGGGCATACTTGCCCAATCCGAAGACGAATGTCCGGTCATGCTCTGGATCGTATTTCTGCCCCGGCTCGAGCACGATGAGGGGCCCATACAGCGCGTTGCGGATCTGCAACGGGTCGTGCCAATGCGTGTGGTAGATGAATGTCCCAGCGCGTGGCGGAGTCATTCGCACCACGAAGGATCCGCCCGGAGCGATGGCCGGCGAAGGATGCTGGTCCGTGCCGGTCCAACCCACAACGCCGTCGTAGTAGCTCTCGATTTCTATTCCATGCCAGTGAATCGACGTCGGCGTGCTCGTCTGGTTCTTGACCTCGATCTCTGCGGTCTCCCCCCGCGTCAGCACGATCGGTGGTCCGAGCAAACTCGGCGGCGGATGGGCGTCCGACGCGAGCGTCGGGGCAGTCAGATCATTCACCTGGAGCTTGTAGAGCGGAACCCTCTCGGGATTGTCCGAGATCACCAGTTGCAGTCTGTGCGTGGCGTTCGGAGCGAGCGGCGCCGGTGCAGCATTGGCATTCGGGAGCACCGTGATACCAATCACCAGACCGCCCATCATGGTGCCGTGGTCGTGATCCGGTGAATAGCTGGCGGGCGCCGCGACCGGCGGATGGAGCGGGTTCGGCGGCGACATGTGTGCGACCATATGGCAATGGAAGAGCCAATTGCCGGCGCGCTCTGCTTTCCACGTCATGTCGAACACATGGCCTTCTTCAATCAGCTCGGTGACTTCGTGGCGGCGTTGGTCGTTGGCGTACCGCTCGTAGCGCTCGCCGTCACCTACGGCATCGACATCGAAATAGAACCCGTGCAGATGCATCGCATGTGGAGAACCCGTGGGATTGATCACCCGCCAATGGATGGTCTCACCCGTCCTGTAGGTGACGTGCTCGTCAAACGGCCATGATTTGCCGTTGATGGATGGAATCTCGTCGCCTGCTGTCAGTTCGCCCCTCGACCAGAGACCGAGAACGAAGATTCGGTCGTCGGGCTTCGCTCCGGACGAATCGACAACGAACGCCCCGGAGAGCATGGTCTCCGCGTCATCGCGCGTATCGAGCGAATGGTCCGAAATGGCCGCCCAGTACAGGTACGTTCCGGGTCCGCCCGCCGAGAATTGCACGTCGCGGGATTCACCGGGCCCGACGCTCACGGCGTCGGCCGAATCGCCCGGATGCCGATGCAAACCGTACACCTTCGCCGCGATGGGCAGCGTGTTTCGGACGTGAGCACGGATCTGCGTCCCTTGCGGCACGCGGATCAATGGGCCAGGGCTCTGGAGTGGTCGCCCTTCCTCCGCGAAGACGTACACATCTCGATGGCCGCCGCTGTCGGCTTCCGGGGACCAGACGCCTTCACGCAGCTCGAGGCGCAGCTCCAAGACGCCGTTCTTCAGGTGGCCGGCAGGAGTGCGGTTGTCGTTCGCCACGATCGTCGGCGGCGACGACAGATGCGAGGACTCCGCAAGCGCCGTCGGAAGGGAACAAACACAGAACGCCAACCCGACCGTGGCGTGACTCCGCATACCGCCTCCTGGTGCGAGAACTTCGCCTCGGCTGCCTTCCTCAGATGCTACACTCCGGGGCCACTCTCTGATAGATCGTATAGCGAGTGAGAAAGCCGACACGGGAAAGGGGCGAATCTCGTGCGTCATCTGAAAGACGGAATGCAACGACCGAATGTGCGCGTCCCGCCGCGGTGTCAGTTCAGCGCGCCGGCCACCCGTTCCGGGCCGGCGATGAACCGCTGCCAGCCGTAGCTCGCACCGTTGTAGCCAGCTTCGTCTTCCGAGCGGAATCCCGAGCTCCAGGCGGTGGACATGCCTCACGGAGCCCCGATACGCTCGGCGAGTTGTGCCGTAGTAGCCACGCCATGGCGGGTCAGCGCCAGACTGGGCGGCAATCGAGAGGCGTGGGCGGTGACCTCACTGTCGTCGCAGACAACAGTATGAGAACTGCTGCTGTATGCCCGCAGGCGTCTGATGAACGCTGCCCCCGTGAGTCACCAAGTCGAACCCGTCGGAGAACGCCCCGCGCAACGCGTCCGGACTGTACCGCACTAGGTCGAGGCCACTGCAACACGACGGAGCATCGGTCGCGAATGTGGCGACGATCAGGTGTCCACCGCGCTTGAGCGCTCGCCGCGCGACGTCAACGTAACGCTTCTGATCTTGAGCATCGGTCAGAAAGTGGAAGACGGCCCGGTCGTGCCAAACGTCGAATCGGCGCGCGGGCAGTGCGGCCTGAGTGACATCGGCCTCGATCCACGTCACCGCACTCGCTCGCGCTCCTAGACGGGCCCGAGCACGGGCGATGGCGACGGCCGAGACATCGAGAACCGTGACGTGAGCCGCGCCCTGCGCGAGCAGGTAGTCGACGAGCGTGGCGTCACCCCCGCCAACATCGATAATGTCGGCGGCCGCGCCCAGGCCAGCGCGCTTGATGAGGTCGAGCGCTAGGGTCGGGGTGTGCTGATGCCACGAGAGCTCCATCGACTCCGTCGTCGCGTAGATGCGGTCCCAGTGCTCCTTCCGGTCCACGATCGCGCACTCGTCTCGGCGCCTACTGCGAGCCAGCCACGGCGCAACAGCCGTCCGAGCCGGTGGCCTGCCCCCGTAGGGTCCGGATCCCCTCCTGTCCGATGATCGGGGTCATCAACAACGCGGAGACGGGATCGGCCCACCACCACCCGACGAGCGCGTTGAGGGCAAGACCGCCCAGGAGAATCGCCGAGAGATAGGCGCACAGCGACGATTGCGCGGCGTCGCTCGTCAGCGCACTGCTACTCAGCCCAACGGCGATCCGCCGTTTCGCGCGGGCAAGAATCGGCATCGCGATGAGCGACAGGATCGCGACGGCGATGCCGAGTACGCTCGGATGCGGCGGGACGCGGCGAACGATGGTCGCGAATGCGTCGATCAGCACATACAGCACGAGCCCGAGAAAACAGACGCCGATGACGCGGCGCGTGAGCCGTTCGGCGCGGACCCGTTTGGCGGCGTCCTTGTCCGCGGCGAGCCGCCAGAGCGCGGCGAGGCCGGATATGAACTCGATGACGCTGTCCACGCCGTAGCCGAGGAGCGCCACGCTGCCGGCGGCGACCCCGGCGGAGAGCGATACGGCGGCCTCGCCGCTTACGACGACTAGGGCAATGACGCTGAGTTCGAGGCCCCGCCGGACGAGTCGTGCGCGCGTACGGTCAGAGTCGGCCGGCGTGGCGATCACCACGTCCTGGAGCATGTCGGAATGTATGCGTTCGCCGGTTGGTGATCCAACCTGGACCCGTGAGCCGCCAGCGTTGCAGCTCGCATTCGCCTTGACGAGCGGCTGACGTTGGCTCATGTGGTATTTGAATTACAACCTGAGCGTCGCGGTCGCGATCGGCTTCATCGCCCTCGCCGGCGTCGCGGCCGAGACCGGTGTGGTGATGCTCATCTATCTCGATCACGCATTCCGCGATCGGGCCAACGCCGGTCAGCTCCGCAACCGGTCCGATGTCGATGCGGCCGTCGAGCAGGGTGCGGTCGAGCGCGTGCGGCCCAAGATGATGACCGTGACCGCGATCATGGCCGGACTCGTGCCGATCCTGTGGAGCCAAGGCACCGGGGCCGACGTCATGAAGCGCATTGCGGCGCCGATGGTCGGCGGTATGGTGTCGAGCACCGTGCTGACCCTGGTCGTCATCCCTGCGATCTATTCACTCTGGAAGGAGCACTCCGTGTCGCGCAGGTTCGGCGCGGCGCACACTCCGTAGGCCGTCGCGCGCCAGGACGCGCATGGTCACCGCGTATGCCGGAGCCCCTGCAGTAGCGAGTCAGCATGTGCAGCAAACACAGCCGGGTCGAGCGGTGATCCCGATGCACCCGGACGTGCCTCCAGGTGGAGCTGGTGCATCCAGAAATCGGGGTGCGGCGGCGTTGGCCCGTCCCACCTCGCGTCGGGCCCGTAGAGCAGGTAGACGTCCCACGCGTCCTCCGTCAGCCCGAGCACCGGGTCATACGCCTTGACCAAGACACCCGCGGAATCCCAGTAGTGACTCGCGCGCCTGTCGGCGACGAAGCGGGTCGCCACGGGCACGTCCGACTCATGCGCGCCGAGCTTGGGCACCCATACGACGTAGGCCCGTAACCGCGGATCGGAGTTCTTCGCGAACAACTGCTCCTCGAGGCTCCCGGCCCCTTTGAGGCAGGCCCCTCACGTGGGCGAAACGAGCATGACGACCCGCACTCGGCCCGTGTCGGCATTGAACGCGGCGTGTAGCGGCTCCGCGGTCGAGCCCAGAGCTGCATATGGTGCGACCGGCTGGTTGGGGATGCAGGCGATGGCGGCGAACGCACTCACAAGAATCGGCATTATAGTGCGAGAACGGAACGTCATCGATCCTCCGGCCTCTCCGAGAGGCGTCGTTAGGCGACGAAATACAGCACGAGCGCAGTCCACCAGACGGCCACCGCGATCCAGAGTCCGATCCGCGTCACACGCCCCGCGATGATTGGGCACGACCCGCCACTCGTCGCCATGCGCGGGCGATACGTCTGCCGCAACGCCGCGGCGAGCAGGACGAACGAGACTGCCAGCAGTGGCAGCCGATACGGTTTGAGGCCTGCTGCTGCGACGACTCCGCCCACGCCGAGAACAGTGATCGCCAATGGCCCGACGCAACAGAGGCCGGCAACCGCCGCGACGAACGCTGACACGCCGCCGACTGCCGCACTGGCTCGGAGGGCACGGCGCGCACCGAGGCGGGCGTTGGAATCGACATCAGCTGACCTGCCCATTGTCGGCTCCGTCATGTGCCAGGCCGCCGACGATCGCCCCCGGACAGCGCGGCTACGATCATGCTGACCGCCGGGGCGCCCTCCAACTGACCCGCAGCGTCGGGGTAGACGCGACAGCCCGCACTACCGTCGAGTGCCGTCCGCTGATCGCCCAGCGCTGCAACGTCGTGTCCGTTGACGAGGATGGTTGGCGAACCCCACCGCTGGGTATACCGCGGGCTTCCGCGGGCGCCGCGCTCCCATTCCTGCCAGACTGCCGGTAACTGGGCGTGGGCGAGCGCGGCGCGTAGCCGGGCGCGCGCCACGTCGATGTGGGGACAGCTGTGATCGTAGATCAATTCGACCGTGTCAGCCATGTGGCCCGTTGCGCTCAATGGCTGATAGGATCGGGCAGGGCCCGGTCGGCGTGCGCGACCGGCAGGCCTCCGCAAGGCGAAGAAGCGCGGCCCGCATTCGCTTCAGAGCAACCAATTGCTGGTCAACGCGTGCAATCGTCTCGCGGGCTCGTCGCTCGACGCCTCGGCATGCCGAGCCTCCGCTCACTCGGAGTGCCAGCAGCTCGGCGATTTCCCGGAGCGTGAAGCCCAGGTCCTGCGCGTGGCGAATGAAGCGGACGCGCTCGACCGCTGCCGCATCGTACTCGCGGTACCCCGACGCGCGCCGAAATGGCGGCGGCAGAAGGCCCCGCCGCTCGTAATAGCGAAGCGTCTGAACGTTGACTGCGGCCGTAGCCGCCATTTCGCCGATGCGCACCAGTTCTCCGGTTCACACGCAGATAGTCTACACCCTATACCCGAGTATAGAGTCAAGCCCGCTCGGGGCAATCCCGGCTTCGCAGGCTACTTAAAGGCCGGAACGTCTCGACGGGGGGTGGTCGGGGGATCATCTTGTAGGATCACTGCGGAGGGACACGATGCAGCGCCGTCGATTTTACTCGCTCGTCCCGGCCGGAGCCGCCGTCGCCGTCGCCGCGACGATCGCAACGCTCGGATGCGGCACGCCTACTGGGGGGATTACCGCCGCGCCGACGGCCGACGACCGTCTGCCACTTAGCGGGTACGACACGACCGTTGTCGTCAATGGGACCCGCGGCCTCGTGCAGACCCTCCGACTCTCGAAGCACGTGCTCTCGCCAGGAGACAGGCTGGACGTCGAATCAGTGCTCTCCAACGGGGGCACCGAGGCGGTTAGGGTGTGGAGAGGCTATACCTGTCGGCTCGACGTCACACACACCACACTCGTGGGACGGCAGGGATGTCTCCCTCCGACCGGACCCGTGATACTCGCGCCCGGCGACTCCGTGCTCGGCGCGGAGCGCTGGGTCATCGGTTCGCCGCCGGGATCGTACCTATTCGCGGTCCAGCAGACCGTCGATACGGCGATGGATGCCGCGGTCATGATCATAGTCCGGCAACCCTGACGGACAGTACGTCCCGGTGGTCTATGCGCGGAGGCCTGCCACGTTGCGACGACGGAGCCCGCGCCGCCCTACGGCTTGATGGGCAGGCTCGCGGCGTGTGGATCAAACGCGAGCCCAAACGGCTCGCTCAGGGAGCTGCTGGTGACGGTGACGTTGGGCGTGGGACTACCGCTTGTTGCGATCTGGCTGGCCGTGAATCCGACCACTGTAGGGCTCGTGCCGTCGAGGTTCGATACCCAGAGACTACCGCTCGCGTCGAAGGCCAATCCCGCCGGTCCGTTCAGCGAGCCGGCGTTCGCGCTCAGAGTCACGACCGGGGTCGGGCTACCCGTCGTGGTGAGCTGGCTCGGAGAGAACGCGACGACCGTGTTCTGCCCATGATCCCCGTTCGCGACCCAGAGCTTACCGCTCGCGTCGAACGCGATCATCAGCGGACCGTTTATCGAACCCGCGGCGGCGGTCAGGATGACTGTCGGTGTGGGGGCACCGCTGGCGGCCACTTGGCTGGGCGTGAATGCCACTATGCTACCGCCGATATTTGAAACCCACAGATTCCCGCTGGCGTCGAAGGCGATGCCGATCGGTTCGTCCAAGGATGCACTGGACGCGCTGATGGTGACCGCGGGGGTAGGACTCCCGGTTGACGCGAGCTGGCTGGCCGTGAATTCGACCACGGTGGCGGTGCTGGCGTTCACAATCCAGAGATTGCCGCTCGAGTCGAAAGCCAGCCCCGCCGGGTCGCTCAGCGATTCCGCGTTCGCGGACAGTGTGACGGCCGGCGTGGGAGCACCGCTGGCATTCAGTTGGCTTGCGGAATATTCCGCCACGGTATTCGCGCCAAAGTGTGTCAGCCAGAGATTGCCGTTCGCGTCGAATGCAGCGCCCATATTCTCGTCCGTGCCCGTCCCTATGGTGGTCGCCGCGGCGGCCGACGTGGTGCTGGCGAGCTGCGCGGCCGTGTACTGTACCGCGCTCTTACTCGCCCCCAGGTTCGCGATCCACAACCCGCCGCTACCCGGCCGCTGGCTGTAGGTCACGGTCGCTGCTGCTGCGTTGCCGCTGGCCGCCACAGTCGCAGGACTCCCGGAGACGGTCGCGGCAATGAGAATGCCCACGATCGCGTTCGTGGTCGTCACGGAAGCCGCCGCCACCACGTAACTCCCCGGGGTGAGGCCGCTCAACGTGGCGGTCGCCGTCAGCGCTTTAGTGTATCCGTCGGGCCCAGTCACGGTGACATTGGGCGTCACCCCGGTGGGAGCGGTGATTGTGACGGTGAGACCCCCACCGCCCGTTTTGGGGGCCGTCGAGCCAGACCCACAGGCGGTGGTACCCACAAGCGTCCCGATCGCGGCAATGAGCAGTAGCGCGTCGCGGATCCGCGTGGCATAGCTCGAGAAGCGCAGGATCGTCATAGTCCTCGAGTGTCTCCCATGGTCGCGGTGTCTGTGGTGGTGCATTCGAGCTGCTATGGCCCACCGTGCCGCACGGCATCATGGCCTAGCCGGGCCGTCTCGGGGGGAACCGCCGGGATCTCCCGAATGCTATGACGCGTTTTGCGTAGCGCAAGCGTGATGTTGAATACTGGCCACGGATACCATCGGCACCTAAGCGAGTGTTGAGCTCGCAGACTGTGTCCGGCCTCGCCGAGGGCGAGACCGCCAATGAGAATCATTGCTCGGCCCGCGTACCGTGCTGCCGGCTCGCCGGAACCAACGCCAGTAGCGCGATGCCGCCAAGCACGGCGAACGCTGCGCCGAAAACAAAGACGCTGGGATGTCCGACCCGGTCCCAGAGCGCCCCTGCAACGACGCTGGCCACCAGGCCGGACAACCCCACGATCGTATTGTACCACCCTACGCCGCTAGCGCGGAGCCGCTCGGGTACATAGTCGCTCGCCAATGCTTTGCCGACGGCCCGAAATATCCCCTGATAGAGCCCGTAGAAGACGAAGAGCACGGCGATGACGATGACGTTTCTGGTCAAGGCGAAGCCAAGGTAGGTGACCAGGAAGATCCCGAACGCCAGAACCAGGATGCTCCTCCTGCCCAATCGGTCCGACAGGGATCCCGCCGGATAGGAGATCAGCGCCGCGACAAGGTTGAAGCCGGCATAGATCAGGATCGTCATCGTCAACGACGCGCCGAGATCCTTCGTCTGCAAGATCAGAAAGGCGTTGCTGGAATTGCCGAGCCCGAACACCGCGGTCGCCAGCAAGTATTTCCAATACGCCTTGGGAAAACGCGTCAGGCTGACATCGATCGTCGATTTCGCCTTCACGGCCGCCGGGCGTTCCGTGACGAAGGCGACCATCACGAAGGCGAGGAGACCGGGAATGACCGCCAGATAGAAGAGCAGGCGAATGTCGAAGTGCAGCACGATGAGCAGCAACACCGCGAGCAACGGACCCAGGAACGCGCCGGCGTTATCGCCGACTCCCTCGAGCCCGAAGGCCCTCCCTCTATTCGCCTCATCGACGGAGGAGGCGATGAGAGCATCGCGCGGAGCAGAGCGAGTGCCGGCGCCAAGTCGGTCCAGGAATCGTCCACCGAGCACGCCTTGCCAACCGGTGGCGATGCCCATCACCGGCTTGCCGATCGCAGCCAGCAGGTAGCCCACTAGTGCGATAGGCTTTCTCCGTTGCAGCCTGTCCGACAGCGAGCCGGCAAGACCCTGGATGACGTTTTGCGTCGCGCCGGCGACGCCTTCCACGAGGCCCACCACGCTGCCACTGGCCCTCAACGTCTGCGTGAGGAATATCGGCAAGACGGGGTAGAGCATCTCCGTGGAGATGTCGGCAAACAGGCTGGCGAAGGCCAGAAGGAACGTATTCCGTGAGAGGCCGGCGAAGGGTCGCTGTGGTCCTTCAACTGTCATGGAACGCTCCGGTTCGCCACTGCCGTGTACGCGCGCTCAGTGATGAAGAGGGACACCGGACTCGGGTTCGGCGACTGATCCATTCTTGACGCGCACCGAAGTGTTGGGCCGGACGGCGTCGGTGGCGTTGCGGATCACAAGATCCCCGGGTTGCAAGTTGCCGAACACCTCGGTATCGCCGTTGGCCGTGACACCGGTCGTGACATCGACCCAGTTGGCACGGCCGTTCTGGACGCGAATCACAAATGTTCGCTGTAGATCCGTCGTGATCGCCGCCGACGGGACGAACAGGGTGGGGTAGGTACGCTCGACGTGCCATTCCACGTTGGCAAACGTCCCCGGCGTCAGCCGCCCATCTGGGTTCCGGACGTCGAGCTCCACCGCCATGGTCCGCGTGCGCTGATCCACATCGTGCGCGATGCGGGCAACTGGCGCACTGAATGTCCTGTCGGGGTAAGCGGGAACCGTGAAGCCGACTTTGGGATCGGTCGCGATGTTGCCCACGTACGCCTCGGGTACTGGCACCACCACACGCAAGCGTGTGATGTCCACGATGCGGACGATCGGCTCCGCGCCGGGCTGTCCGGCGGCGGGACCGACGAGGGCCCCCGGGTGCATGTTCCGCGACGTCACGACGCCGTCAAAGGGCGCGCGGATCTCCAGGTAGGACTCCAATTGAGTGGTGGTGCGGAGCCCATCGCGCGCTGCCTCCACCTCCGCGCTGTCCGCACGGACGGTGTGCTCGGCAATCAGGAGATCGTTCCCGGCAACCACTCCGGGAGTCTTGGCGGCATCCACGAGATGCAAGTACGTGCCTTGGTCGGACGCGAGCTTCGCCTCCGCGCTCTGGACCGCCGCGTCGGCCTGTCCGCGTTGCGCCACGAGCTCCGGCGCTGAGAGCCGGACAATCAGCTCGCCCCTATGCACATGTGAGCCCCGGTCGACGCGCAGCAGGTCGATAAATCCCGTCACCTTCGGGTAAATGTCTACCGACTCGTACGGCGTGATCTGAGCCGGGAGCGATAGGGTCGTCGATAGTCGCCGTGACTCAACCGCCGTGACACTTACGGCTTGCGACGCAGCGGCGTCTGCTCCCGCCCGATCCGTCGCGGGAGATGCAGCTTGGCCGCGGCAGCCCGCGAGAGCCGCCCACCCGACGAGCGCGATCACGGTACGCCTCAGGACGGTGAGCCTCAGGACGGTGAACCTCATGACTGGGGCCCCGCCGCGGAGTGGAGACTGCTCGGATCGTCCGGGTCGAGGGAAGGTGAGGCCGTCGAGGCTCGCCGCTGTACGATTCCGAACACCGTCGGCAACACGAACAGTGTCGTCACAGTCGCCGCCAGAAGCCCCCCGATCACGGCTCGCCCGAGCGGTGCGGTCTCCTGACTGCCTCGGCCAATCGCCAGCGCCATCGGGAGCATGCCAGCCACCATCGCGAGACTCGTCATCAACACCGGGCGCAGCCGTTCGGCAGCGGCGGCGCGTGCGGCTGTCCGCGCATCAGCACCCGCGCGGCGGTTCGCCTCGGCGAAGCTCACGAGCAGGATCGCGTTAGCCACGGCGACGCCGATGGCCATGATCGTCCCCATGAAGCTTTCGAGATTGATACTCGTCCCCGTGATCAGCAGCATGAGCACGGAGCCGACGAGGACCGCCGGAGTTGTCGAGATGACAACGAACGCGAGACGGACCGACTCGAAATTGCCGGCCAGGAGGAAGAGAATGACGACCACCGCGAGCGTGAGGCCGATCGCAAGCTCGCCGAAGATCTGTCCGAGCGCGGTCACCTGGCCCCGCACCTGAACGCTCACCCCGCGGGGCGGCGTCCCCGCACGCGCGATCGCGCGGTCGATGTCGCGAGCGGCGCCCTCGAGATCGCTGGTCCCGACGTTGGCTGAGAGCGCGATCAGCCACTGCCCGTTCTGCCGATCCAACTCGCCGGGGACTCGTCCCGGATGGATCTCCGCCAATTGGTTCACCAACGGATGGGCCCCCGTAACGCTGGCGACGGGGATACTACCGATCCCGGCCACCGACGTCATCTGGGCTTGTGGGACCTCGACCTGCACTTGATAGCTGATGCCGGACTGGGGGTCGCGCCAAAAATTCGGGGACACGAACCGGCTCGACGCCGTGGCGGCCGCGACCGCCTGTCCAACCGCATCTGCGGTAGTTCCTAGCTGCCCGGCCATCACCCGATCGATGTTGATGTCCACCGTTGGATAGTCGAGCGGCTCTTCATAGCCGACGTCGCGTAGCTCGTGGATCGCCGCCAGCTCAGGCGCGACGTGCTGGGCGAAACTCTCGACGTCGGAGTACTGCGGTCCCATGATCGCGACCTCGGCGACCGATGGGGTGCCAAAGTTGAGGGTCTGGCTGATCAAATCGCCGGGTTCGAAGGAGAAGTGCGAGCCTGGAAACTGGGCGGGCAGGGTACGGCGGAGCTTCTCCTCCAAGTCGCGCACCGAGATGGTGGCGTCGGGTCGCAGCGCAATGTTCATGATTGCTTCCTGCGGGCCGCTGGTCCACAGGAAGACTGCGTTGATCGGGTAGGACGACCCCTGGGTCCCTACGTAGCTGAGGGTCAGCTCGACGTTGCCGGGGCCGGCCTCGCGGTCGATCGCCTCCAGCACGCGGCGCGCGATCGCCTCGGTGACTGGCACGCGGGTCCCATCGGCGGCGTCGAAGCGGAGGCGGAATTGCGACGCCGCGGCCGGAAAGATCTCGCGCGCGACGCGCGGCGCGACAACCAACAGAACGATTGCAGCGGTCACGCCGTACGCCCCGAGCAGCAGCGCGGGCCGCGCCGAGACCCGATCGAGCGCCCTCGCGAACCGTGCCCGAACGCGTTCGAATCGCTGCTCCGTCACCTCGTCGGGCGCCAGCACGCGGGCACGGAGAAACCAGTTGGTCAGAACCGGAACGAGGGAGCTCGAGAGGAGGTACGACGCTCCCATCGCGAAGCCGACGGCGAGCGACAGCGGGACAAACAGCGCCCTAGCCGGCCCGGTCATGAAGAATGAAGGGAGGAACACCGCCAGCACGCTCAGCATTGCGAGCAGACGCGGGATGGCCACTTCTCGACTGGCATCGAGCACCGCCCGCGGCGTCGGCTCGTGCCGCGCGAGGTGCACATGGATGTTCTCGAGCAGCACCGTCCCCTCGTCTACGAGCACGCCGACGGAGAGGGCGAGTCCACCCAACGTCATGATGTTGATCGTTTGACCCGCGACCGAGAGCGCGACAACGGCGGCGAGCAGAGCGGACGGGATCGTGATGACGACGATCAGCGAGCTACGCCAGTCGCGCAGGAAGAGCAGCAGCGTCAGCCCGGTGAGCACCGCGCCCAGGATGCCCTCGCGGAGTACCGCACCGAGCGCATCGCGCACGTACTGCGACTGGTCGAGCTCGTAACGGATCGAAATGTCTTCGGGCACCAGCGACTGAAACCGCGCCAGGTTCTGCCGCACCTCCTGAACGACGGCGAGCGTCGATGCGTCGGGTCGTTTCGTGACCGGGATGTAGATCGTGCGCTGGCCGTTGAGAAGGGCGTATCCGGCGAGAATATCCGACGACAGAGAAACCGTGCCTACGTCGCGTAAGTAGACCGCCGGGCCGGCGCCCGTGCGGAGTGGCACGTCGAGGAGCTGCCCGACAGCGCTCACGGTGGCATTGGTGCTCACGAGTACAGCGTAGTCGCCGATGTTTGCGGTGCCCGCCGGCTCGATACTGTTGCCCGATACCAGTGCACGGACGACATCCCCGGTTGACAGGTCGTAGGCGCGGAGCTTGGCGGCATCGACGTTGACCACAACCGTCCGCTGGTTACCGCCGAAGGGCGGCGGCGACGATACGCCGGGCAGCGTCGCGAATACGGGCCGGACCCGGTTGAGGGCAAGATCCTGGATCTCACCGAGCGTGCGCGACGGACTGGAGAACACGAGATACCCGACGGGCAGCGTACCGGCATCGTAGCGGATGACGAACGGCGCGACGGTGCCCGGCGGCATGAAGGCGTGGGCGCGGTTGACGTAGGAAATCGTCTGCGCCAACGCCTGCGCCATGTCGGTGCCCGGATGAAAGGTGAGGCGCACAAGGGCGGTGCCTTGAATGGACTTCGCCTCGACGTTCTCGATGCCGTTGATATAGAGGAAATGGTACTCGTAGTAGTAGGTGATGAACCCTTCCATCTGCTGCGGACTCATCCCGCCGTACGGCTGCGCGACGTAGATGACGGGCAGATTCAGGTCGGGGAAGATGTCGATGCGGGTGCGCAGCAGCGCCAGGATCGATGACAGCGCGACGGCGATGACGACGATCACCACCGTGATCGGGCGACGCAGTGCGCCGCGAATTAGCCACATCGAACTTGGCCCCCCGTCCGACGAGACAATTTCACGGCGCGGTACCGAAGAGGCACAGGAATGGCGCGAGGTCCCCTTGCGCGGCGGAAAGGCTCGCCAGGGCCCGCCAGACGTCGAGGTGTGCGACGGCGTCGTCGCTCTCCGCCTGCACGAGAGCACTCTCCGCCGCACTGACGTCCACTACGGTCGCCAGCCCCGCTTGAAAACGAGCCCGGACTTCGCCCTCCGCCAGGCGCGCCGCCGCGAGTTCAGCCGGCGTATTCTCGGCCGTGAGTCGCGCTCCTTGGAGTTGCGCGTGGGCCTCGAGTACCTGCGCGGAGAGGTCGTTAAGCGTTTGGGCGTAGCGCGCCTGTTCGGCCCGGGCGGTTGCGGTCTGCACCCGGCGCTCGGCGCCCAACGAGAACACATCGAACAGCGGGAACGTGACCTGGATGCCGGCCGCCCAGTTGAACGTGGTCGGGCCGAGCCCGGCCGCACCGCCGGGAAACACACCCGTCAGGGACGTGCCCGTGCCCCGCCCGGAGACGGCCGCCTCGGTGCTCAGCCTGGGGACGTACGACCGGTCGAGCGCACTCATACGCGCCTGTTGCTGGGCGACGAGCGCCGCCTCTTGTTGAGCAACCGGGTGCGCGACCACGAGCGTGACCGGTATCGTGTCCACTGGGGGCGGCCCGAGTAAGCGGCTGGCATCCACCTCGACGGCCGTCGTCGGAGCGCCCAGAAGATTGGCGAGTGCCACGCGTCGGACCTCCACCGAGGCGCGCGCGCGGAACAGTTGCGTGCGCGCCGCCGCCAGCGCGGCGTCCGCTTGTGCAGCGTCGGAGCCAGGGCGAAGCTGGTTGGTCACAAGCGCGTGCACCGCATCCGCGAAGACGCGCAGCCGGTCGACGTTCGCGGCGGCGACCCCGGCAAGCTCCTCGCCCGCAGCGAGATCGAGGAAGGCACTGGCCGCGGCCGCGGCGACATCGAGCCGCGTTACGCGCACACCGACCGCCGCCGCAGCGAGTCCTTGGCGCGCCACATCGACCTCCGCGCGGCGCAACCCGAAATCGAACGGCTCCCAGGACAGCAGGGCGCCACCGGCACTTGCCCAGGCGCTGCGCGTGTTGTCGGATGCGAGTACCGGGCCCGAAATCGAGGGGATAATGGCCTGCGGCAGCAATAGCCCGTAGACATTGTTAGCGGTCGCCCGGTTCGTTTGCCACAGCACGTCGGCGCGTGGCAGGTACGCTGTACGCGCGAGGCCGACGCTCGCCTGCGCCGCGGCCTGCTGGGCCAGCGACGCGCGAAGCTGCGGGTAGTTGGCCAGGGCCAAAGTGACCGCTCCGGCCAGCGTTACTGTCAGCGGTGCCGTACGCGCTGCGTCGGCTTGCGCGGCCGCGTTGGCCGAGTACACGAGGTACGCGAGTAGTGCACAGCTAAGTCGCGCCATCGAGCGACGTGGAGTATCGCGCCGCGCAGCCGCCACATCGCGCAGATGCGGCATCCACATCGCGCTCCTGCGGCTCCGTCCGGTCGTCCAAAGGCCCCGACGCCAACCGAATCGAAGCGGTCCCGCCCACCGGTTCGACATGGGCCCAGAAGACTTGCCATCCGCCATCGCCGAGGCCGTGATTGGCACGCGACTCACGGGCGACGTCGGGCGCCGCGGAGGCGCGCCCGCTTACCCCGGCGGCGCGGTGCGGCGGCGAGTCGAGGCGCGCCATGATGCAGGCTACGTCGTGCGAACAGTTCTCCGAACAGCTCGCGCACCCGCACACGCGCAACAGCCAGCGTGCGCCGTCCGGCCGGCGTGATGCGATAGACGCGGCGAATACGTCCGCCGGCACGCTCCTGGCGCGAGCGGAGATACCCGCGGCGCTCGAGGGCGTGGAGAATCGGATACAGCGTTCCCGCGCTCAGTCGGTAGCCGTGCCGACCGAGCTCCTCGATCACCTCCATGCCGAAGATGGGCTCTTCGGCCGCGTGGTGGAGCACATGCAATCGAATGAGGCCTGTGTAGAGTGTCCCATCCTCGACTCGACTTCTCATCGTGCGCACCAACAGAGCGTCATCATCTAGGACCTCGGGATGCGGTTCGGATCTCGGCAGTGCGCGGGCCGCCGGTCGGTGCATCGGCCGACATCGTGTGGCGGAAAATGGACGACAATGGCGCTACGGGGAAGTAGGTGGGAAGGCGTCCCGTGGTCCATCCCTTGCGAATACACGGGCGCGTATCGAGTTTCGATAGCGGATCTTACACATGTTAGTAACATTATGGGGAGCCCGCCATGAACCGGAGACACTTCTTGGCAGGATCGGGTCTCACGGTGCGCATCCCCCATCCGCGGGCAGCCGCAACCAGAAGCCGCAGGCGCCGAAGCGTCCACAACCGTGGCCGGGTGTTCGACTCACCCCGGGACACTTCATAGCACAACGGTTTCGCTCGAAGCGCCACCTGTCTAAATATGGCTCCTCTTGACATATCAACAATGGTTGATGTAGTTTTCCTTCCGTGATCGCAACCTATACATCCGATCTGACCGGGATGACCCGGCAGTTTCGCGCCCTATCGGACGAGACGCGCCTCCGGATAGTCGATCAGCTCCGGGGGGGCGAGCAATGCGTCTGTGATCTGATGGCGTCGCTCGACTTGGGGCAGTCGTTGCTGTCGTTCCATCTGAAGACTCTCAAGGACGCGGGTCTCGTGACGGACAGGCGCGACGGGCGGTGGGCGTACTATGCGTTGAACGTTGATGCATTTGCGGAGCTGGAGTCAGTGGTGGGCGGTCTCCCGTCCAAGCGGCTCGCTATTCTCGCGGCACGGTGCTGCGGGTGAGGCGTTTTCGTAGGTCACGTTTTTTTGTGATTGATTCATCAATGGCGCTTTATACGACGAGGCAACCATGAGTTCTACCGGCGTGGGATCGACTAGTGGGTTGGGTGATGGAACGCTCGGCGACACGGTTCGCGAGAAGTACGGGAAGGCGGCGCTACAGGTCGCGTCCGGCAAGGCCGCGAGTTGCTGTGGGCCGACGTGCTGCGGAGGGTCTGCCACCGATGTTCTCGGTGTCGATGTGGATCCCATTACTGCCAACCTGTACGGTGCGGACGAGACTGACGCGTTGCCGCATGACGCCGTATTGGCGTCTCTCGGATGCGGCAATCCCACGGCGCTCGCCACGCTCCTGGCCGGTGACGTGGTGCTGGATCTCGGCTCAGGGGGCGGCATCGATGTCCTGCTGTCTGCAAAGCGTGTCGGCCCGACGGGAAAGGTCTACGGACTCGACATGACGGACGAGATGCTGAACCTGGCTCGCCAGAACCAGCGGAAGGCAGGCGTCACGAATGTCGAGTTCTTGAAGGGCCAGATCGAAGCGATCCCGCTGCCCGATGCGTCGGTCGACGTCATCATCTCCAACTGCGTCATCAATCTGTCAGGCGACAAGCATCGAGTGCTGGCTGAGGCGTTTCGCGTACTCAAGCCGGGCGGACGCTTCGCTGTTTCCGACGTCGTGGTCCGCGGCGAGATTCCAGCCATCGTCAAGCAGAGTATGGAATTGTGGGTCGGGTGTATCGCCGGCGCGCTCGGCGAAGACGAGTTCGTCTCGCTCTTGACGCAGGTGGGATTTACGGACCCGTCGATCGAACCCACGCGAGTCTATGATGTCGAGGACGCGAAAGCGTTTCTGGCCAGTGCCGGCCTCGATGCAGTTGCGGTGGCACGCGACGTGTCCGGCCGCATTATGAGCGCGTTTGTTCGGGCGCGGAAGCCCGAGTAACTGCGAGGGCTCGCTCAGACCATGCAGGCAGTCGAACAAGCAGCCGATCGAGGAGACCGGCCGACACTCCGCGCGGCACGGGACTCTGATCTCCCGGCCGTCGAGCGCCTTCTGCGGGCAGCGCAGCTACCGACGGTCGGAGTTGCGGAAGCATTCACGACATTCGTTGTCGCGGAACACGGAACCGAGATCGTCGGAGTGGCAGGATTGGAACTGCGCGGAGACAATGCGCTCCTGCGGTCAGTTGCCGTAGTGCCAGCGTGGCAACATCATGGCCTCGGACGTGAATTGGTGGAGCGGGCAATTGCGCTGGCAGAACGTTGCAGGCTGCACGCGATGTATCTGCTGACGACAACGGCGGCGAGATACTTTCCAGCGTTCGGCTTCGAGCCAACCGATCGCCAATCGGTTCCGAGTGATATCCGAGAGAGCCCGGAGTTTACGGGTGCCTGTCCAGCGTCCGCGCTGGCCATGGTACGATTCATCGACGGCTCGGCTCGCCTCGAGTGATCGGACCGAGATGGATCTGGCCGAGCCGGTACAGACAACTGACGTAGTAGTCATCGGTGCAGGGCAGGCGGGCCTGGCAGTTGGCTACTACCTGCGCCGCAGCGGACTGTCGTTCGTGTTGCTCGACTCTGGGACCGAGCCGGGCGGTGCGTGGCGGCTGACATGGCCTTCGCTGCGACTCTTTTCGCCAGCACAATGGAGTTCGCTACCCGGCTGGCAGTTGCCGCCTTCCAGTGACGAATACCCGGCACGAGACGACGTCGTGCGGTATCTGGCCAACTACGAGGCGCGATACGATCTACCAATCGAGCGCCCGGTACTCGTTCGAACTGTCACGCGTCGCCACGACACACTTCACGTAGCCACCGATCGCGGTATATGGGTCGCTCGCGCCGTGGTGAGCGCCACCGGGACATGGGCGAACCCGGTCGCGCCTTTCTCAACCACCGCACGTGTGTTTCGCGGCGTCGAGCTCCACTCGGCCCTCTATAGTGGCCCGGAGCCATTCAGAGGGCGGCGTGTCGTGGTGGTGGGCGGCGGCAACTCAGGGGCACAAATCGCCGCCGAGCTGACCGAAATGGCCGACGTCCAGTGGGTCACGCGCACCCCCCCGCGGTTCCTGGCCGACGGCGTGGACGGCCGCGCCCTGTTCGCGCAAGCGACCGAGCGCTACCTCGCTCTGCGTGACGGTCGTCCACCGCCGCCCGCGCTAAGCCTTGGCGACATCGTGGCCGTGCCTGTCGTCCGCGCTGCCCGGGAGCGAGGGTTGCTCCAATCGGTGCCGCTATTCGATCGGCTGGACAGTGGGGGCCCGGTTTGGCCCGACGGAACACACCGATCAGTCGATGCGGTCATCTGGGCGATCGGATTTCGGCCGGCACTCGCGCACCTGGAATCACTCGGCGTGCTAGAATCAGATGGACGGATAGCAACTCAGGGAACCCGCGCCGTCAGGGAGCCCAGGTTGTGGCTCGTGGGATATGGCGATTGGGCAGGGTACGCGTCCGCCACGCTCATCGGCGTCGGCCGGAGCGCGAGAGCAACCGTCGGTGAGATCATGGCGGCACTCGGTCTCGGGGAGGCGGCAGCTCGTCACGACTGAGTCACGACCGTTGACGACCGGGGCCGTCAATGCGATCATCCATATATGCGTATGTCCATATATACCGCATGACGACCGCCCTCGCTCCGACCGTCGCTCGCCTCGACGCGCTGTTTAAGGCATTCGCCGATCCGACGCGCCTTCGGATTCTCAACGTGCTGGCAGCCGGGGAGCTGTGCGTGTGCGATGTCGTCGATCTTCTCGACGTGCCACAGCCGAACGTGTCGCGCCATCTGGCGGCGCTTCGGCACGCAGGACTCGTCGAGGTCGTGCGCGCGCAGCAGTTCGCCCACTATCGACTCGCGGCGCCCGAGCATTCCGTGCACCGCACGCTCCTGAACTGCGTCCGAAGCTGTTTCAAGGGAATCGAATCGCTCGACGACGAGCGAGCCGGTGCCATGGCCCGCGTGCGTGCACGGGAAGCCGATCCATGCTGACACGCGTCGCCCGCGTGTGAGGCATTCGTGCGCTACGCACTGATCTCCGACGTCCATGCAAATCTGCCCGCGCTCGAGGCCGTCTTGCGGGCCATCGCCGCGGGTGGACCGGCCATCGCGGCCACCCACCACCTGGGCGACCTGGTCGGGTATGCGCCCTGGCCGGATGAGACGGTCGCGCTGTTGCGCTCGCACGGCATCTCCGGAGTCAACGGAAACTACGACTCGACGGTGGCGTTGGGCTATAAACACTGCGGATGTAAGTACGAAGACCCGCACCAGGAGGCTCTCTCGCATGAGAGCTTCGCCTGGACCTTGGCCCATATCTCGGTTGCCACGAAGGCGTATCTGGCGACGCTCCCGTTCCGAATCGACCTGCGGCCGCTCGGCGGACACCTCACAGGCCCAACCGTCACGCTGGTGCACGGGACGCCGACGCTGAACACCGTGTACTGGACGGAAGATCGCCCCGACACGTTCTGCACGAAGATGGCGCAACTCGTGGGTGCGCGCGCCGGTGACGTGATCGCATTTGGACACACGCACAAGCCCTGGCATCGGGTGGTCGGGGGCGTGCACTTCGTCAATACCGGCAGCGTCGGGCGCCCGAAAGACGGGGATTGGCGGGCGGGCTACGTGCTGTTGGACGTGAGCAGCGAGTCAGTGGGCGTCGAGTTCGTGCGGGTCGAGTACGACGTCGATCGCGCCATGGGCGGGATACTGGCGAGCGAGCTGCCGCACGAATTCGCGAGCTACCTGCGCACGGGCGGACGTCCCGACGTCGCGTCCGAGCCGAGCGGGGGGTTGGACCCATCCGTCTCCCGATAGCCAGCGCAGCCGCCATGTCCACGCTGACTCGCAATCCGCTGTTCTATTGGCCTGTCGCCGTGACCCTGGCACGGGGCATTGGGCTCCTGCTCTCGTGGCTTTGGCGAGAGATACACGAGGTAGGCTGGACCGCGTGGGCACGTGGGGCGACGCTCGCTCTGTCGCTCGGCTATGTGTACTATCTCCTTAGCGGGCTCACACGGGCCTACTTCGCGATCCTCTGGTGGGCATCAGGGGCGGCGGTGGCGGGCGTCACCGCGATGCAACTCTCGGCGCTGGCGGCAATTCGTCGGTGGGCTGATGAGCATAAGGCCACGGTGACGCTCCTGCTCGTTGGAGTCGGCGTTTGCGTGCCCGGAGGTGGCGCGCGAGCCCAAGCCATCGCCGCGACCCTGTACCAGTGCCAGCATCTGCCGAACGGCGCGCACACGGTAACGACGTGCCGGCAGGTTGCGTCGATCGATCCAACGAGCCTTCGCGCCCGGCTCGCGCTCGGTCGCGTGCTCGCGGAGCAGGGGAGTACAGAGAATGCCGCCGATGAATTCCGGGCGGCGGTAACGATCGACTCGACGAGCGCAGCCGCGCAGTATGGGCTAGCAGCCGCCCTTAGCCAGCTTGGGCGGGACACGGAATCGGTCGCACACTTTCGCGCGGCGGTGCGCCTCAAACCGACGTATGTCGACGCCGTGCGGGGGCTGGCGCGGGCATTGAACGTGTCGGGGCATCCGGATCAGGCAATCCCTATCGCCCGCGACCTGATCGCCATGACTCCAGGCGAAGTCGATGGGTACTACAGTCTCACGTACGCCCTCGGACGCGTTGGGCGCTTGAATGAGGCGCTCCATGCTCTTGAGGCGGCGCAGGAGATCGCGCCACGTGATCCCTCGGTAAGAATCGACATCGGTGGGACGCTCCAGCGCCTCGGACGATGGGCGGATGCTCTGACGGCGTTTCAGGGAGCAATCCAGCTCGCCCCCGATCGCGCCGACGCGTGGGGTGGCATGGCCGTGACGTCGGCACAGCTTGGTCGATACGCCGACGCCGTGACGGAGTGGAATCGCGCTCGGACCATCGACACCAAGTACTTCGACACTCGGATCCCAGAACGAGCCGCGTACGAGCGAAGCGTCGCCATCGCCGGGACGCAGCCGCCCGCGTCGGTCGTGAACGCACCGTAGTCCGCCCCAATACACCAAGTACCGCACCCACTCTCGCTTCCGGAGTACGGCATGCAACGCACGGTTATTAGGGGTCTAGTCGCGAGCACGTTGGCAATCACGCTGGGTGGCTGCGGAGGCTCGGGACAGAACGGCTCCTCTAGTGGCAATGGTACGGGTGGCGGCACGCCGGCCGCTGCCACGTCCGGCGCCGATCTCACGGGCGCGGGATCGACATTCGCGTACCCGTTGTACTCGAAGTGGGCGGCGGATTACGCGGCGAAGACGGGGGTAAAGATCAACTACCAGTCCATCGGCTCTGGAGGAGGGATTCGTCAGTTCAACGAGCGTACCGTCGATTTCGGCGCGACGGATGGCCCCATGTCGGATCAGGAACTAGCGAACGCGAAGGGAGGGCTCGTGCTACACGTCCCGACCGCGCTCGGCGCCGACGTCCTGACCTACAACCTCGTGCAGGTCACCGTTCCACTCAAGTTCACGCCGGACATCATCGCAGACATTTTCCTTGGGAAACTGACCAAGTGGAATGACCCGCGTATCAAGGCGCTCAATCCGGATGCGAAGCTGCCCGGTCAGGACATCCTCATCGTGCATCGCTCGGACGGCAGCGGGACGACGTATGTGTGGACGGACTACTTGACGACGATCAGCCCGGAGTGGGCAAAGGGACCAGGGAGAGGCAAGGAAGTCGCGTGGCCCGTCGGGCTCGGAGGCAAGGGCAATGAAGGGGTGGCAGGGCAGGTGAAGCAGACACCGGGAACCCTTGGGTACGTCGAACTCGCGTACGCGAAGCAGAACGATTTGCCGATGGCGGTCGTGAAGAACGCGTCCGGTAACTTTATCGCCCCGTCAATCGAGTCGATTACTGCTGCGGCGGCCGGAGTGAGTGAGAAGTTGCCGCCAAATACCGACTATCGAATCTCGATTATCAATGCCCCCGGCGCCAAGGCGTATCCGATTTCGTCATTTACCTGGATACTCGTCTATCAGAACCAGCCGGACGCGACCAAGGGCAAAAAGTTGGTGGATTTTCTGCGGTGGGGCTTGAGCGAGGGGCAGGGCCTGGAGCCGCCGCTTGAATACGCGCCACTTCCGGCGACGATGGTGACTCAACTCCGTGCGCGACTGGACTCGATCCACATCGGCGCCGGCACGACGCCGGCCGCGGGTTCGCAGTAGCGCGTGCAAGCCATCTGGCGGCGCGCGACTGCGGAGGCCATCGGGACATTCTTTCTCGTGCTGATCGGGCCGGGCGCGGCAATGGTCAACGCCACAACTGGCGGCGGACTCGGGGTCTCCGGTATTGCGTTGGCGTTTGCATTCGTGATCATCGCGATGGTTTATGCGCTGGGGCATTTGTCTGGGGCACACCTCAACCCCGCGGTGACAGTCGGGTTCTGGTCGACTCGTCGGTTCCCCGGCCGCGACGTCGCCCCCTATGTCGCAGCGCAGTGCCTGGGCGCGATTGCGGCATCGGCCGTACTTCGGGCGGTACTTGGCCCTGTTGGGCACTTGGGCGCCACGCTACCGGCACTGGCGCCTGCCATCTCGGTGAGTGGGGCGTTTGTCATCGAATGGCTGCTGTCGTTCGCGTTGATGTTCGTGATCATGGCTGTCGCGACCGACGAGCGCGTCGCGCCAGGGTTCGCCCCGATCGCGGTCGGACTGACGGTCGGCTTTTGTGCGTTGACCGGTGGGCCTCTCACCGGTGCGTCCATGAACCCCGCCAGGTCACTCGGACCCGCGGTCATAGGGATGGAATGGCGCGCGCATTGGGTCTATTGGGCAGCGCCGATCACAGCGATGATCGTGGCGGCACGGGTGTACGACCTGCTTCGACCAGCCGGGACTCAGCGGAGCAGTGTCGGAGATTTGTTAGTCGGGGTCGAGGGTCCTGTAATGCCATCGACACGTGCGGCTCTGGGCGACACGACGATCGATCGCTCACGACCCCGGCGTGTGTCTCGCTAGTCGAAGCGGACCCGCCGACGGACCACCTATTTCCCGCGCTGAGCACCTCCAAGTCCGGGCACGGTGGGTAAGTGAACAGCAACGGGACCGACCCCGTGGCCGTGACAGGCTGTCCGTGTCGAATCACTTGGCGGTAGTTTCATGGCACGCGACACCGTACCGCGTGGTGACCGGCGTTCATACGGATTGAAGGCCGCGGGTCGCAGGAACTCATTCACCGGCGAACGAATGCTCATAGCCCGCAGGGAACACCACCGGACAGGACGCATCGGTTGGCTACGCGCGGCCGTGCTGGGCGCGAACGACGGTATCCTCTCCACATCGAGTTTGGTGCTTGGGGTCGCGGCGGCACATGCGACTCACGGCAACGTCTTGGTCGCCGGCGTTGCCGGCATGGTCGCTGGGGCCATGTCCATGGCAGCCGGCGAGTATGTATCGGTCCACTCCCAGGCGGACACCGAGCAGGCCGAGCTCACGCTCGAGCGGGCGGAACTCAAAGCCGACGACCAGGGAGAGCACACGGAGCTGACGGCCATCTACGTCGCGCGCGGACTCGATCCGTCGCTCGCGCAACAGGTCGCCCAGCAGCTGATGGTCCATGACGCGTTAGGTGCGCACGCCCGCGACGAACTCGGCATCTCCGAGACTCTGCGCGCGCGTCCTATTCAGGCGGCGTTGGCATCGGCGGGCAGCTTTGCAGTCGGAGCCGCCATGCCTCTCCTGGTTACTGCCTTGGCGCCGGCGGCGCAATTGATCCCGCTTGTCTCCACAACATCGTTGGTATTCCTCGCAACTCTGGGCGCATTGGCTGCACGCGCGGGAGGCGCAGGAATGATGATCGGTGCCATACGCGTTACGTTCTGGGGCGCGCTGGCCATGGCGGTGACCGCGGGCGTCGGGATGCTCTTCGGCACGGTGACGTGAGCGAGGCTTGGCGGCGGCTCAGACATACTGCGTTGGCGTCGTGCCAAACGCCTTCTAGACATGGACGCGAGAGCACTTGGTGTGCTGTAGCCTGCTGATGCCGGCAAAGGCAACCGTGCCGAAGCCAGAAAAAGCGGTGCCGGTCTGGCTCAGCCGCGGCCAGCCGCGACGAGGACACGCAGTCGGGCGCGGTCTGAGACGCGGAGCAGCCCGCGACCTGCCGGCTCCACGATGCCAGCCTCGCGCAGCGCGCGAAGCGCCCGAACCACGACTTCGCGCACCGTCCCCAGCTCCGCGGCGAGCGCCGCCTGCGTCATCCCGAGCGTGATTACATCACGGTCGCTCCTCTCGACCTCGGCCAGCACCACGCTGGCAAGACGCGTCGTCGCGCTCTCCAGCGCCAATCGGTCGACGCGCGCCACCAAGATCCGCACGCGTTCGGCCAATTGCCCGAGCAGCAACCACGCCACGGCTGGCTCGGCGGCGATCGCGGCCTCGATCGTGTCGCGGGTGAGCAGGAGGCACCTCGTCGGAGCCGCCGCAATGGCGGATGCCGGCGCCGGGCCACGGGTAAACAGGGGCACCTCACCCAAGGTTCCACCGGGACCCTCGGTGTGAAGCACATGCTGCCGGCCGCGACCTTCTCGGACCACTCGCACGCGCCCTTCCAGCACGATGGCTAGTGAACTGACCGGGTCGCCAGCGGCCCAGAGCGCCTCACCAGTTGCATAGCGGCGCACCACCGCCTTTGTCGCAAGCACTCGCCGGGCGGCGAGCGGCAGCTGGCCGATCCGCGGCGCTCTGCTAATTGTCTCCAGATCGACCATGGTGGGACGTGTGAGACTTTGGTTCCAGCCAGCATCTGGGTTTGTTGCTACTCTGCGTTCCAACCTAAGGGTCAGGAGGCAGAGCGATGAATAGTTGTACGAAGTCAGGCCAGAATACGGTAGCCGGACTGCTCGTCGCCGCAGTGCTGGTCGCGACGCCGGCGATGGCCCAGCAACCGGCCGACACGGCGTACCGCGCGATGCAGTTGCGCGGCCAGCAGACGATGGGAGTCGATCAGACGACGTCCAGCCACGGCTTCGAGTCGCTTCCCGACGGCGGCAGGATTGTCCTCGTGCGCAACGTCGATGACTCCGCCGGCGTGGCGCGCATCCGAGCTCATCTGCACGACATGCGCCGGGCATTCGGTGCCGGCGATTTCTCCATGCCGATGTTCATTCACATGAAGACCGTCCCGGGAGTCGCTGTCATGGCGGCCCGGCACAGTCTGATCACCTACACGGAGTCGGATCTACCGCACGGCGGTGCACTGCGGATTACAACCACGGACTCCGTCGCGCTGAGTGCAATCCACCAGTTCCTGGCCTTTCAGCGGACCGAGCACCACGCTGGAGCCGTCCCCTCGGCGGGTGCGACCCCCTGAACCTATCCGCCGTGGCTCAATAGCTTGGCGGCGAACCCCAGGGCGGCGCCGCCCAGTACGAGCCACGCCGAGTTCACCCGGAACTCGACGAGGAGCACGAGACTGACGACAAGGATCGCGACCGTCACGCGATCAACCAGCGCAGCGCGTCCAAGCTGGACGCTGACGACCACCGTCAGTGCCAACGAAGCCACCGTGACGCCGCTCAGCACCGCACCGGCGATCGGCGACCGCCTGATCATGGGAATGAACGGACCACTTGCGCCGACGTAGATGAACGACGGCAGAAAGCGAAGCCGGCAGCCGTCCAGGAGGGACACCGTCGTGGGATCGAACACGGCTGGTGCCCGATGGACGGGGCGAGCGTCCGCGCGGGGCTCGGGCCCACCACCTGGTCGGCGGCGGCCGTCAGGCGCGCGCGGCGGTCACTGTGGCGCGGCGGACCCTGCGACGGAGAGTCGGATGGCATAGCCGCCGCCCGACAGCTTGATGCCCGTGGTCTCGATGGTCGCGCCGCTCCGCGCGAAGATGACTCGGCCGGCGACACGGATCGACACCACCGGCAACTGCGATGGCGGCGGCAGCGCGACGTCGTAATCCAGGTTTGACGTTGCGCGATTCTCGATCGCGATCGTGTCTTGCGACACCCGATACGTCACGCCGTCGCCGCTGGCCAAGACCGACACCAGAGGACCGTGCGGATCCGGAGTCGCAGCGGTCGTCACGCGAATCGCGCCGCCCGCTTGCGGCAGGCGGAACGTCAGCACCACGCGACCCCGCGCGATGATCGCAATCCCACGCGGCGTTGCCGCTGTACCTGGCGCGGACCTCGACGGTGGTGGCACGACCGGGAGGGTGGCGTCAGGGCGGTGATGCAGCGCGACCAGGGCCGTGATCAGATGCCGCATCGGCGATCGCGGCACTGCAGCCAAGGCAGCCACCGACGTGGCGACCACGAGGACCGCTACCCACCGCACCGCCGGACCGCGGACCCCGCGCGCTTCCACGGCGGCGCGCGGCTGCTCGGCGCGGATGCCCGGGTGCAGCAGACCCTGGAAGAATCGACGCGTCGGGTGCGACACGATGTCCGGCCGTGCCGCGCGCGCCTCAATCGCGGAGAACTGCATGGCAGGGAGTGGATGATCGAGTGCGGAGAGCACGTCGGCGACCTCGCGATCGGCATCGCGGACGTCCTGGATCGCGCGACCGCACTCTGCACAGGCGGCGCCGTGTGCTCGCGCCGCTGCGCCGGCTGCGCCACCGCCACTCGGATCGAGTACCGCTCCCAACGCGGTATCACTCAGATGCATGGCGCCCTCGACGCTGCGCGGCTCGGGCATCCGGATCGATCGCATCGGGCAACGATTTCCGAAATGCACGTGTCGCCCGGATGAGCAGGGTGCCGACACTGGTCTCTGCCACCCCGACCGCACGCGCGAGATCCCGGTAGCTATAGCCTTCATGGCGCAGGATCAACAGCTGCCGGTCGCGCTGTGAGAGGGAGTTGAGCGCGGCTCGGGCACGCGCGCGCGCCTCGCCGGCAAGGACGGCGGCGTCCGTATCGGACGGATCGGCGGCGAGGACCGGATCCGCGACCCACTGGGCGATCAGCTCGCCGCGTCGGCGACGCACCCGCCGATCATCGCGAAACAGATTCGTGGCGACCGTGGTGAGCCATGCGTGCGGATCGTCCGGCATTGTCCCGCGGCGGTAGAGGCGCACGAAGGTCTCCTGGGCGAGGTCCGTGGCCAGGTCGGGGTCGCCCGTCAGGCGATCCAGGTACCGAAATAGCGACTGGTGCCGAGCGTGAAAGAGCGCCGCGACGGCATCAACGTGGCTGACCCCGTCCGGGATTCCCCCCATCAAGCCGTCGCGTGCACATGCAGTGAGCGCGCGAGGAGCCGTGTTGTGACATCGACGGGGCGGCACGCCCGCGGCGAGGCCGCCGCCGCGGTTCGACGGCGGCGCCGCAGCCCCTCATTGCCGGAGCGATCGCCGCCGGCGGCCGTTAATACGTCCAGCTCACGCCGGTGAGTAGCGAACGTGGAAGCAGGACGATGGGGCGAGGCGGCGCGCCCAGGGCCCCTGGGAGGAATGCTGCCACATTGTCGTGGTTGAACGCATTGGCGAGCGTCACGAATGTCGAGAGATGACCGCCGGCCGGCCCGGCGCGCCACTCGCGGCGCAGCTGGATGTCGGCGCGGATGTAGGTGGGCAGAGACGCCGTTGACGTCAAGGCGGAGCGGAGGTCTCGGTCCGCAGGCGACGACGCCGCCGACGCGCCACCATCGTCGGCCGCATCGCGCCCTCCCGACGCACCACCGTCATCGTCGGCGTCGCGCCCCCCCGACAGGGCGTCCAGCGACGCAGGGTTCCGCCCGGACGCGATCCAGCTCGCAACCCGGAGCTGCGTCGCGCGGTCGAAGTGCACCGCGGCCGCCGCGGACACAGTCTGACCGATCGCTGCCGCCGGATGATAACGGACTGCGTCGAAGCGCTCGATTGTGCTACCGACGCCGAATGCGGTTTGCCACGTGAAGCGGTTGGTGCCGCCATCCAGCTCCAACCCGCCCCCAGTCACGCGGCCCGATCCGCGGTCGAAGCCGTACACGGCGAACGCGTCCGGATGCGCCGGACTGACGATTGCCAGCCCCGACATCCGACGCGCGTAGCCGTCCACCGTGAGACGCGCGACCGCACCCAGCTGGGCGCCGATGCCGACCGTGGCAGCGTCGCTCTGTGCGACCGGCATTCCCCCCATTCCTGCTGCAGCCGGCAAGTCGAGACCGATCTGGGCGCCATACGGCGAGTCCGGATCGCGCAGCGACTGGATGTACTGATGCGTGCGCGCCAACCCCGCCGACGCGGTGACGCCCGGGGTGATGCGCAGTGTCGCGCCAAGTCGCGGCTCTATCTTGGCTGTGCTGCCGGTCATCGCCGCCGCGCGGAGCCCGGTCGTGATCTGCCACGCGCTGTCCAACGGACCCCAGGTCTGCTCGGCGAAGGCGCCGAAGAGAACCGGCTGGCCGCTCAAGTTCAAGGCCCGGCGCACGCCGTCGCCCTGACCGAGTACCAATCCACTCGCGCCGGCGGATGATGCGCTGGCGTCCACATTGGCCGGGGTAACGCGGTACCGCAGCGCCATTGCGTCGACTACGGCGCCGAGTGTCGTGTTGCCGATCGAGAGCTGGGTCGACCCTTCGACCTCGTGGACGCCGCTCTCGAGCATCGGAGCCGACATACCGATCTGCCCGGGCACCGTCGCTGAAAATGTGGCGCTGGAGATCCGCGATGCGAGGTGCGCCTCGTCGCCAAGTAGTTGCGTCCAGATCAGCCCCACAGTTTCCGTTTGCCAGGGCGTGTTCGTGTGACCAATGATCGACCCCTCGGGCACCAATTCGTCGTTGGGGGCCACACGGTCGCTGCTGCCAACAGCCACCATGCGGATCGACGTCGGTCCGGACGCCAGCGAAACCGTCGCGATGCCATCGGCCCAGCGGTCGCGGAATCCGGCCGCACCGGGTTGCAGGGTCGAAACGCCACGGTCGCTGACTCGGCCGGCGACCAGGACGCTCCCCAAGGCATCGCCGATCGCGAGGGGACTCGTCCACATCGCTCGTGCTGCAGTGGGGCCGATGGCAGTCCTCCCGGAAGAGGCCCCACCGGCCGAATCGCGTGTGTCGATGTCCAGCACCCCTGCTAGTCGCTCGCCGTATGCGGCCGGCAAGGACCCGTCATGGAGGGTCACGCCGGCGACGGCATCCGGGGTTATCGCGGCAAGGGCGCCGCCCGCGTGAATTGGATTCCAGAGCGGTAACCCATCGACGCGGACGAGGACTTGGCCCGCGGCTCCTCCGTGGTCCATCAGCGCAGTCGGCCACTCGGGGCGCATCGCGATGTTTGGATCGCCATCGAGCACCCGAAACACATCCGGCTCACCAGTGGACGCGGCGGCCTCGGCGGGCGATCCCTGCCAGCGCCACGTATTGGGATCCCGGGCGCCGTTATCGATCGCCGCCGTCCGGGAGCGCACCGGCGCAATACCCGGGACCTGGACCGAATCGAGCACCACGAGCGTCGGGGCGAGCGTCACGTCCAGGCGCACGATCCCGAGCGCGGCCACTGTGACCTGCACCGTCAGAGTGTCAAAGCCGGGGTGGGTGACGCGCATCGTCACGGTGCCCGGCGCAATGTGATCGACGACATACTGGCCAGCCGTGTCCGACCACGCCGTGCACACGCGTCCGCCGTCGCGACCACCAGGGCCGTCGTCCAGCTCGATACTCGCGTCGGCGACGGGTAGAACCGAGGTACCGCTGCGCACGGTGCCAGTGATCGAGCCCGACGCGATACTGTCGCGGCCGCAGTTGGCGCGCGCAGCCCCAGCGCTTCGAGGCCAGGGAGCTCGAACCGGCCACGCCGCCCCGTCGACTGGGGCGACAAGAATTGCCACGGCGGTCAGAGTCGCCAGCGACCACGGTGTCACAATCAGGCCGGTCCGCACGTTCTATTGCGGCTCAACACCGAAGTGGCTCCCACAACCCCCCGTCATTCCTCAGATCAGACCACATTACAAGATGATCCACGTTGTGCTCATCGCCTCGTTGGTCGCGGGAGGTCTGGGGACCGCAGGTTCTCGTCCCGATGGGGCTTCAGCTAAAGTATCGACTGGCTCCGGCCCGGACACCCTGCTCGCCTCAGGGACCGGTACTGCGCCAGATCGCCTACCGGCTGCATCTGCCGACATCGGGACGGCTACCTCCGACGATGGACCTCGGGCCATGGCCGGGCCACGGGCCCTTCCCGTGGGATTCAGGCGCTCGGCCGATGCCGCTGTGGACCCGAGCGGGGAGGCAATCGCGCCGGTCGACACGACGCCCCCGCGAAGCAAGCGGCCGCGGGCCATTGAGTACAGCGACTGGTACTATCGGCGCCTGACGATGCACCGCATCGGGAGCTACGTCGAGTTCCCGCTGTTCGCTGCCGAGTACGTATTAGGCGAGCGTCTGCTGCACGATCAGCAGCAAATTGGGTTTTTTCCACCGGGCCACCACGCGGACACGCCCCGTGTTCCGTCCGGTCTGCTCACCGCCCACACTTTAGTGGCCGGCGGCCTGGGCGTCCTATTTGGCTTCAATGCGATCACGGGCGGCTGGAACCTGTGGGAGTCGCGCAAGGAGCCGGTTGGTCGTACGCGGCGGATCGTGCACACCGTGTTGATGTTGGTGTCCGATGTGGGATTCGCTGCGACTGGCGCAGCGGGCGGGGGAGCCAAGCACAGTTTGTCCAACGCGGACATGCACCGATCGCTCGCTGAGGCGTCCATGGGTGTCGCAGGCGCCGGCACGATCATGATGTGGGTCTGGAATCGCTGACGCTGTGCACACCATTGTCCACGCGTTGGCGCAGTTCCTCAGTCCGTGGCAGTCGGCCTACAGCAACTCGAAGGCGGTGTCGAGCACCGTCACATTTGTCCATCTGACGGGACTCCTCTTCGGTGGCGGGTTTGCCGTTGCGGCGGATCGCGCCACGCTCCGTGCCGTCCGCGCGACGCCGGAGCGACGGTTGCAGGCGCTGGGCGAACTCGACGCAGTGCACCGCCCTGTACTCATGGGCCTCGGCGTCCTATTTGCGAGCGGGATTCTACAGCTCACCGCCGATGTCGAAACGTTTGCGACGTCTCCGGTGTATTGGACGAAGATGGCGTTGGTTGGGCTGCTGCTGGCGAACGGGTACGTCCTCAAGGGGACCGAGACAATCTTGCGAGCCCGGGGCGGAGGGGAGCCGCACGATCCGCTGTGGACTCGGCTGCGGACCACCTCGATCGTGAGCGTCGCCCTGTGGGCCTCCATCGTCCTGGCAGGGACGGTACTCAATAGCATAAGCTGACGGCGTAAGCTGACGCCTGCTCCCGGCAATCGGGGCAGTGTCGTCTTGCGCCAGCATACGCAGACAGGACATGGGCATACCGATGAATTCTTCAGAGACAGCCGCGTCGCAAGCCAGGGCGCGTGATTGCGCGAGTTGCGCGCTCCATGATCGGCGCGGGTTCTTGCGCGATGCGCTGGCGACGGCCCTGGCCGCGCTCGGCGCGGTCGGCGTACGCCCAACCATCGCCGCAGCACTGCCCGTCCGCTGGGTCTCGGCGCTCGCTCGGGTCGGCGCGGAGCCGACGTATCCGCTACCCGCGACCGACGGCGCGCAGATCGATCGGGACAACCAGGTGATTCTCGTACGGTGGCAGAACACGGTGTATGCGTTCAACCTGTCATGTCCACATCAAAACACGGCGCTGCGGTGGGATGAGGCCGACGCGCGGTTCCAGTGCCCAAAGCATCACTCGAAGTACCAGCCCGATGGCACGTTCATCTCGGGGCGAGCAACACGCAACATGGATCGGTTGTCGCTCCGCCGCGACGGCGACACGATCGTCGTGGACGTCGACGCGATGCACAAGAGTAACGAGGACGCGGCCGGCTGGGCCGCGGCCGTCGTGCGACTCTAGCCGCGGCAGAATCGCAGCGCGAGCCGCCGGAGTGTTACTGCCTCTTGAGGGAGAGCGAGAGCGCGAAGCCTGAGCCGCTGTCCACACTGCCTGGATATACTCCAGCTAACCGACACAGTCAGGTGCTAGCGGACCAATCCACCGTCGACCAGGAGGTTCTGGCCGGTGATGTACGAGGCGCCATCCGAGAGCAGAAATGCGACCGCGGACGCGATCTCCTCGACACGCGCGGCGCGTCCGGCGGGGATCGTCGAGACGACCGCCGCGTCCACCGCGTGGCTGTCGACGAATCCCGGTAGCAGCGCATTGACGCGGATGCGCGGGGCGAGGCGTTCGGCCATGAGCCGCGTCCACGCTGACAACGCAGCCCGAAAGACGCTCGACAGGGGACGCATCGCGTCGGGTCGCGCCGCGGCGTAGCTCGAGATGGTCACGATCGCGCCCGACCCTTGGCGCTCCATCACGGGCACAGCGAGGCGCGCCAATCGAACGACGCTCGCCAGAATGAGCTGGTAGCCGTCCGCCCACTGCGCATCGGTCAACGCGAGCGGATCGCCCTTCGCCGGATGCCCGGTGTTGTTCACGACCGCGTCGATTCGCCCCCATCGCCCGAGCGCCGCGGCGACCAGTTGCTCCAATGCCGCGACGTCGGTAATCGAACCGCGTACGGCAACCCCGCCTAGCTCGGCCGCCACTTGCTCGACGGCCTGAGAGCGGGCAAGCAGCGCGACGGACCATCCGTGCGACGCAAGGTGCCGAGCCACACCGGCGCCGATGCCCTGACTGGCGGCGGTCACCAACACCACGCGCGTAGCCGACGTGTCCGTCGAGTTCGAGCTCACGATGGGCCCCCCCAGGCTGTGGCGCGCGGAGCGGCGATCAACAGTTCAACGAGCGCATACCTGATTCGTCGCATACCGCAGTCTCCAGTAGCTCGCGCGATACGTAGTGACCCAATGACGGCCGCACTGAATCGGCACGTCGTCATGAAGGATGCGAAAAGTGTGCGCCCCGAGCATCCGCGTCATGAACATAACAACGGGTCCTGGCCGTGTGCCGCCCCCAATACCCGGTCGCTCAGGCGGTCCGATGCATCACAGCCGCGTACTCAGCGTCACCGTGATGCGACGCGCGTAGCCCGGGGTGTAGAACGGCTCGACAATCGGGTTCGCCGGTGGGTTGTTCTGGTTGTACGGCCCCAGGATGTTCTGCGATTCGATGCCGAAGGTGTAGTACTGCCGGTTGAACAGGTTCTCGACGGCGAGCTGCGCCCCGAACTGACGGTAGTCGGCACGCACGCTCAGTCCCGCGACGGTGTAGCCAGGGATCTCCTTCCGCTGGTTGGACTCGTCGCCCCGCGTGAACTGGCCTTGGTAGCCCCGGATGTCGAATTCGCCGTCCAGCACCAGCGGGCCAAAGAGGTGCGTGACTCCGGCGCCGATCCGGCCGCGATGGAGCGGCGAGAGCGGAAAGAGATCACCGGATTTGGTCGGCTGGGGGTTGCTGTCCGATGTCGCGATCAGCACCGAGCTCTGATAGGTGGCCGCGACGTAGCTGTATGACCCGACCAGGCGCAATCCCGCGGGCAACCCGATCTGCGCGGATGCCTCGACGCCTGCCCGACGGGTGTGCGCCGCGTTCAGGAAGTACTCCTGCGTCAGATTCGGCGACGCGAAGACGATGTCGTTGTACACGTCCGTCCAAAACGCATCCACGTCGAGCGACGTGCGCGCCGTGACGTCCACATCGAACCCGCCTTCATAGTCGCGGGTGCTCACCGGCTTGAGCGCGGGGTCGTTGCCGAGCGAAAAGGGCAGGGAGCAGGGCGCCGTCGGGCTGGCGCACGCGAGCTCGAGCGGCGCGGGCGCGCGGAAGCCGTTCTTGTACGCGATGAATCCCTTGAGGTCGTCCGTGAACTTGTAGGTCGCGCCGATCTCGGGTGAGACCCGGTTGTACGTGTTCGTCCCGTCGTTGCTCGCGTCCAAGCTGTCGCGATAGGGGACGTGGACGTAGTCGGCCCGCACGCCTCCCGTGATGTTCAACCGCGGCGTCACCGACACGACGGCCTGCCCGAACGCCGCCGCGTTGTCCTGGTGGATGGTCGCATCGGTGGTGATCGAGTCCGGGAGGCCGCCCCCCACATTGACCAGTCGGATGTGTGCCGACTCACGCGAGTACTCGACACCCATCGTCCACCCCACCGGCACCGCGCCGATGATGAATGGTCGCGTCCACTCCAGGGTGCTCCCACCCGAGAGGTTGTACGTAAAGCCGTCGGTATTGGGCGGCGGGACATTGCCGTTGAACTGCTGGACGTTGTTCCGACGGCCGAAGATGGTGCCGCGCAGGATACCACCAGCCAGCGGCTCGTTGCCACGCAACGCGAGGTCCACGGCCTCCGGGTTGAAGAAGTCGCCCGGCGTATAGTTGATCCTTGGACTGATCGCGATGTAGCTCACCGGGAGCGAGCCGGCTTCGTAGATCCTGTCGTGCCCGTATTGGATGTCGAGCGCGACATCGCCGCTGTCGTGCGTCGGGCCCCACTGGTGACCGATGGTCGCGAACAGGTTGCGGGTGTTCGAGGAGGTCGCCTGGCGCCATCCGACCTCGTTCTCCCCGGTGAACGCGAAGAACCCATCGATGCCGCCGAGCTTGCCGCCGGCCGTTGTGGTCAGCGTCTGCTCTCCGAACGACCCGCCGCCGACTTCGAGCGTCGCCTCGGGGGTGTCGCCACCCCGACGCGTCGTCAAGAGGAGCGTCCCCCCGAGCGAGTTCCGGCCGAACAACACGTCCGGCCCCCGCACCAGCGACGCTTGGTCGAACGCCGCCGACGGCAACAGGTCGAAGTTCACTTCCTGCGCATCGGGCTCATTGACCCGCACGCCGTTGAGGAACACGCTCACGCCCTGCGGATTGCCGACGACGGGCGAGACGTTGAATCCGCGGATCTCCAGCTGCGGCTGCAGTCGGGCCCCCTGATCGTCGAACAGGCTGACGCCGGGGAGCGCCAGCAGTGCGTTGTTCAGCGTCTCCGGCCCGGGGATGGCCTTCTTGAGGTCGAGTTGCTCGACCTGTGCGGGCGTCTCCTCGGACGCGGCCGAGAGCCGCGTGCTGTTGACCACCACAGGCGCGAGCTGGTGCCGCGCGTGCCGCACCGAGTCGGCGCGCACGCTGTCGGCCAGTGCGGCCGAGTCGCGGGCCGTCGTCGGCTGCTGCGCGGGCAGCGAGCCTACGGCCATTACAGCGACCAGTAGGGCGAGCAGTACCGCGACGCCGCCCGTCGCCCCCGGCTTGGTACGACCCGTCATGTACCGGGGCGCCGGAGACGGCGACGCGGATCGATCGCGCTGAGCAGCCCATCGACGCTGCATGTCTCAGTGTGCGAGACGAAGCGGACCGGATCGCCGGAGGCGAACGCGCCCGTGCCGGCGTGGTCCTCGTAGACCACCACGCAATCGACGACCTCGCCAGTACGGCTGACGGTCAGCATCCCGTCGTCACCGCGTGAGCCGCCATCGAGATCGAAACAGCAGATGTCCTGCACCCGAGTCTCACCAGCCAGCCGGGTGTGCGCCGATGGGCGGCGCGCCAGCGTGACGCCGACGGTCACGGCGCTCAGCACGGCGATGGCCGCCGCGCCCAGCCCGGGCGCCGTGAAGGGCATGCGGCGGCGGCTTGCCGGTCGCATTCCAGCGAGCGTGAGCATCGACGCGACATCCTGGCCGCGCGCGCGGACCGCATCCCGCCGCATCCGGCACGCCGCGCACCGCCAGAGATGAACACCGCACCGGAGCGCGGTGCGCCCCCGGATCTCGCCGTCCAGATACGCGCGGATCTGGCCCGCGGTCAGGTGTGCCCAGGGATGGCGCGGATGGCGATCGTTGTGCAGCTCGCTGGGCTGGTCGTTGGGCTGTTCAGGCTTCATCAACGGTCTCGAGTGAGGTGGCGTGCGGCGCCGTCTGCTCGCCGAGCAAGCGGACGAACGCTTCCTGCGCGACGTCTTCCGCATCATCGGCACTTCCCACTCGCTGGCGCACGGAGCGCACGAGGCGAGGGTACCAGGTCTCGAACAGTCCAGTGATGTTCGGCAGGGGCGAGTCGCTCCGTGCAGCGGTCGGGACGGGCCGGCAGCTCCAAACCGGCCGGGTCGGTCGTAAATCTGACATAGGGGAGACGTTTCGCCCGCTTCGGATCGGACAGAAGCAATGCCCGAGCCGCGCTGCTCGGGCACTCGACCGCTGTCGGGGCGACGTGGGCCGCTGTGGCCGTCGAGGCGCTGGCGGTGATCCGCGCGCCGCCCAACGCGGCACTCCGACACCGCTAGATTCGACGAATGGACGTGGCCGGATGACGATGCAGATCAAGCACCTCGAATACCTGGTCGCGCTCTCGCGGGAGAAGCACTTCGCGCACGCGGCTGCGGCATGCCACGTGACGCAACCGACGCTCTCGGCGGGGATCAAACAGCTCGAGGAGAGCTTGGGGATTCTCATCGTGGAGCGGGGGCAGCGATTTCGGGGATTCAGCCCGCAGGGAGAGCGCGTGCTGGGGTGGGCCCGGCGGATCCTCGGGGATGTGGATGCCCTCCACCGGGTAGTCAACGAGTCGGACGGCGAGCTGATCGGGCGGCTGCGACTGGGAGTGGTGCCCTCTGCGTTGGCCGCGGTCGCCCAGCTCACGGAACCGTTCACGATGCTGCACCCGGGGACCACCGTCACCGTGCTCTCCCACACGTCGATCGATATTCAACGCGAGCTCGACGACTTCACCCTCGACGTCGGACTCACGTACCTCGACAACGAGCCACTCACGCACGTGCGGCCCGTGCCGCTCTACCGGGAGCGCTATCGGCTCGTCACCCCGGCGTCGGGGCCGGTCGGCAACCGATCGACGGTCGCCTGGCGCGAGGCGGCGGCGCTGCCCCTCTGCCTGCTCACGCCCGACATGCAGAACCGGCGCATCATCGACGGGCATTTTCGCGCCGCGGGGGCGCTGGTTCGACCGCGCATCGAAACCAACTCTTTGATCACGATCTGGGCCCACCTCCGGCGCGGCGGCTACTCCAGCGTGCTGCCGGAAGCGATGCTCGGCGTCGTGGGCGGCGCGGACGGCCTCGTTACAATTCCGCTCGTAGACCCCGACGCCTCACAGAGCGTCGGGTTGATCGTCCCCGACCGTGACCCGCCGACGCCGCTGGCCGCGGCGTTCCTCCGGATCGCGGAGACCGTGCGCGTCGATGTGCGCCCTCCCGGCGTCTCAACCGCGCGGCCCTGATCGACAGCTCCTATCGCTGATCGGCGCGTCCTATCGCCGATCGGGTGGCCCGATTTGAGTCGGCGCTGTGCGGCGTGCATCTTCAGAGTGTGGAATAGCATGTTGCCGTGCGCGGTTCGGACGGTCGCCACGACCAGCACGCGTGGGCAACAGTGAGGATCCCTCAGCAGGAAGCACCGACCATGGCACCTCGACCGTACACCCGCATCACGACGCCGCTCGTCCGCGACAACGGGTCGCTTCAGACCGCGACCTGGGACGAGGCACTCGACCGCGCCGCGTCTGGATTTCGACGCGTCATCGACCAACACGGCGGCGACGCACTGGGGATCTTCTCCTGCTCGAAGGCGAGCAACGAGATGAATTTCCTCGCCCAGAAGCTCGCGCGGGTCGGATTCGGCACGCACAACATCGATAGTTGCAATCGAACGTGACACGCACCTAGCGTCGCCGGTCTGGCGGCGGTCTTTGGAGCGGGCGGGGGCACGAGCTCGTACCGCGAGATGGAGGAGACGGACGTCGTCTTCCTCTGGGGCGCGAACGCGCGCGATAACCATCCGATCATGTTCCACCACGTCTTGAAGGGCGTCCACCGCGGGGCGCGCCTCTACGTCGTGGATCCTCGGCGGACGTCCTCTGCAGCATGGGGCGACCGCTGGCTCGGCCTCAACATCGGCACCGACATCGCCTTGGCCAACGCGATGGCGCGCGTGATCATCCACGCAGGCCTCGAGAACCAGACCTTCATCCAGAACGCCACCACGCACTACGAGGAATATCGGACGCTGGTCGAGCCGTATACGCTGGACTCCGCTGAAGGCGTGACCGGCGTCTCCGCTGCGGTCATTCGCGAGGTCGCGCTCGATTTCGCCCGCGCCGACCGCGCGATGATCTGCTGGACCCTCGGCATCACCGAGCACCACAACGCGGTGGACAATGTGTGCGCGCTCATCAACCTCGCGTTGCTGACGGGCCACGTGGGCCGCTTCGGATCGGGAGTGAATCCACTGCGCGGTCAGAACAACGTACAGGGCGGCGGCGACATGGGCGCCATCCCGAACCGGTTGGTCGGCTTCCAGGACATCCTCGATCCCGCGGTGCGGTCACGCTTCGATCAGGCGTGGGGCATCACGATGGCGCCGCGCATCGGCTGGACGATGACGGAGATGTTCGAGGAGATGCACGGCGGCCACATGCACGGCCTCTACGTCATCGGCGAGAACCCCGCGCAATCCGAAGCGAACCAGACGCACACCCAGAAGGCATTGTCCGGACTCGACATCCTCGTGGTGCAGGACATCTTCTTCACTCGCACTGCGGAGTTCGCCGACGTCGTACTCCCGGCCTCGTCGAGCTGGTGCGAGGCGGAGGGGACGGTCACGAACAGCGAACGCCGCGTGCAACGCGTGCGAAAGGCGTTGGACCCACCGGGCGACGCCCGCGACGACATGTGGATCATCACGGAGATCGCGAAGCGGCTCGGCGTGGACATCGGGGCGCCAGACGCCGAAACGGTGTGGAACGAAGTGCGGACGCTGGCACCCGAGATGTTCGGCGGAATGTCGTATGCCCGCCTCGAAGCCGAAAAGGGACTGCAGTGGCCCTGCGCCACGGAATCCGACCCGGGGTCGCTGTTTCTTCACGCGCGCCTCTGGGCGACACCACGCATTGGGCCGGCCGCGCCATTCTCGCTCGTGGAGCATGAAGGCCCGGTCGAGATGCCGGACGCCGACTATCCCTTCCAGCTCACGACGGGGCGCCGCCTCGACTCGTTCAATACGGGCGTGCAAACCGGCGGTTATACGTCGCCGCTCCGACGGCCGGAAACACTCGACATCTCGCCGGAAGATGCGGCCCAGCTCGACGTCGTGGACGGAGACGTCGTGCGGATCACCTCGCGCCGCGGGTCCGTTGTCGCGCCGGTCCAGATCGACACGTCGCTGCGCGCGGGTCTGGTATTCATGACTCTGCATTTCCAGGATCAGGTGCGCGTCAACGTACTCACGACCGATGTGTCTGACCTGAAATCGGGGGTGTCCGAGTTCAAGGCGTGCGCGGTGCGGCTCGAACCGGCCCGACTGAGCCACGCGCCGCAGGTGGCGGCCGAGCGCGTGCTCGTGCCCGGCGACTGACCCCGCAACCAGGTACAGGATGGATCTGCGATTCAGCCTCGCTGAGGCGACCGACGATGAGCGAGCCGCGGTGGACGCGTGCGTGGGGCCGCCCACGTCACAGTGGGACGGCGGGGACCGCGTCAGCGCGGAGGCCAGCCATTCCGCCAGTGGTGGCCACTCGCAGCGGCTCCGACGCCATCTCCTGCTGCCCGCACTCCAGGCGGCGCAGCGACGGGTCGGGTGGATCACCGAGGGGGCGCTCACCTACATCTGCGAGCGACTCGACATCCCGCCCGCTGAGGCCTATGGGGTAGCCACCTTCTACGCGCTGCTCTCGCTGACCCCGCGACCGCGGCGCGTGCTCCATGTCTGCGACGACGTCGTGTGCCAGTGTCGGGGCGCGGCCGCGATGATCGCCGAGCTCGAACGCGCTGCCGGGCCGCCGTTGGCGCATGGACCGCACACGGATCATGTGGTGCTCGATCCGGATGCGCCGGTATGGCTCCGGAGCCCGTGCCTCGGGCTCTGCGACCAGGCCCCCGCCGCGTTGCTGCAGGTCGCGGGCGAAATGCCGAGCGATCAGCTATTCGGCGCCACGACGGCGACCGAGCTCCAGGCCGTGTTGCGCGGGGACGACCGGATCCCCGAGCGACCGCACCCAACGATCCCCCAGGCCGGCGACCCGGCACTCCGGTTGCTGGCCCGCGTCGGCGTCGTGGACCCGACCAGCCTCGATGGCTATCGCAGTACCGGCGGCTATGTCGCGCTGCGCCGGGCGTTCGAGATCGGGCCGGCCGGGGTGATACGCGAGATCCTCGACGCCAACCTGCTCGGCCGCGGCGGCGCCGCGTTCCCGACGGGCAAGAAATGGGATGCCGTCGCGCGACAGCCGATCCGGCCACACTATCTGATTTGCAACGCGGACGAATCCGAGCCGGGGACGTTCAAGGATCGGGCACTCATGGAGGGCGATCCCTTCGCGCTCGTCGAAGCGATGACGATTGCCGCCTTCGCGACCGGGTGCGAACACGGGTACATCTACATCCGCGGTGAGTACCCGCTGGCAATCGACCGGCTGGAGTCCGCGATTGCGCAGGCGCGCGTTCGGGGGCTGCTCGGCGAGCACGTGATGGGGCAGGAATTCCACTTCGATCTCGAAGTGCGCCGCGGCGGCGGCGCGTACATCTGCGGTGAAGAAACGGCGCTGTTCAACTCGATCGAAGGGTTCCGCGGCGAGCCGCGCAACAAACCGCCGTTCCCGGTCGAGGCCGGCCTGTTCGCCAAGCCCACGGTCGTCAACAACGTCGAGACCCTGGTCAACGTCCCGTTGATCCTGCGCGAGGGCAGCGCGGCGTTCGCCGCGATCGGGACCGCGCAATCCACGGGCCCGAAACTCTTCTGCCTCTGTGGATGCGTCGAGCGGCCCGGAGTCTACGAAGTCCCCTTCGGCGCCACGCTCCACGACCTGTTGACGCTCGCGGGTGGCACGCTGGGAGCGCGCCCGCTGCGGGCCGTGATGGTTGGCGGCGCGGCGGGGTTGTTCGTGCGACCCGACGAGTTGGACATCCCGCTCACGTTCGAAGGGACGCGCGCCGCCCAGGCGACGCTGGGATCGGGCGTGATCATGGCCGTCGACGACACCATCGATCTGCGTGCGCTGCTCTTGCGCATCGCGGCGTTCTTCCGGGATGAGTCGTGTGGGCAATGCGTGCCATGTCGCGTTGGCACGGTGCGCCAGGAGGAAGCACTCCACCGGATCACGCTTCGACGCATGCGGGGCTCCATGGCGGACGAGTTGGCGCTGCTCGGCGAGATCGGGCAGGGCATGAAGGACGCGTCGATCTGTGGGCTCGGACAGACGGCCTACAGCGCGATCGAATCGGCGATCAAGCGGCTGCGGCTCTTCGAGGCTGAGGTCGCGTCGTGACCGCGCCGGGCGCGCTGGTCCAACTCACGCCGCCGCGGCGATCGGTCGAGTGCCAGATCGATGGCGAGACCGTCTCCGCGCCGGAAGGCACGACAATTCTCGATGCGTGTCGGAAGAAGGGGAAGGATCTCCCGACATTGTGCTATCTCGAGACGCTCCATCCGGTCAACGCGTGCCGTGTGTGCGTGGTCGAGGTGGAGAACTCGCGCGTCCTCGTGCCTTCGTGCTCGCGCAAAGTCGAGCCCGGGATGGTCGTGCACACGGATACGCCGCGCGTGCGCCACAGCCGCAAGATGGTGCTCGAGCTGCTGGCCTCGTCGGTCGATCTCTCGACGACGCCGCACGCCACGGAATGGCTGGCCGACTACGCGTGCCACCCCGAACGATTCGGTCCGCCGGCGCCGGCCGCCGCGGCCGGCGTCCGCGACGCCGCGCAGGCGGGGCACCATGCTGCGCCCGACCCAGACTATGCGGCGACCGTGCACCAGCCCACGAAGGTCGATAACAACCTCTACATACGCGACTACGGGAAGTGCATCCTCTGCTACAAGTGCGTCGAGGCCTGCGGCACCGACTATCAGAACACCTTTGCGATCGCGGTCGCGGGGCGTGGATTCGACGCCCGCATCTCGACCGAGTTCTCGGTGCCGCTGCCGGGGTCGGCGTGCGTGTACTGCGGGAATTGCATCGCCGTCTGCCCGACGGGTGCGCTCATGTTCAGCTCCGAGCACGATCTCCGGGCGGCCGGCACGTGGGACGAGAGCCGGCAGTCGGTCGTGGACACGATCTGTCCCTATTGCGGCGTGGGATGCACGCTGTCGCTGCACGTCCAGGACAACGCGATCGTCAAAGTCACGTCGCCCTTCGACGTGAGCATCACCCGCGGCAATCTCTGCATCAAGGGGCGGTTCGGCTGGCAGTACGTACAGGAACGTCCCGGCGCCGGTACGGGCCGCGGACAGATGAAGGGCGCGCCCCTGGCCGCGAGCGAGGCGGCGGCCGACGGCCCGGGCGGGGCAGGGCGGCAGCAGCAGCAGCACGGCAATGGTCGCGGGTCGGTGCCCCGCGATGACGGGGCGCCGGGCACGCGGGCGCCGGGGTGAGTGAGGCGCCGCTCCCGCCGCCTCTGACCCCGGGCCATCCGCTCTTCGGTCTTGGATACAGCGCGACGCATCGCGAGTACCCGTTCGTTCGGCTGGTGGATGGCGGGGCGGTGGACGCGTCCGCCGAGGTCGCCGAAGAAGTGCCGGTGGCGTTCGTGTACAACGGACGCCCGCACGTCGTGATGATGGCGACGCCGGCGGACTTCGAGGATTTCGCAGTCGGGTTCTCGTTGTCGGAGGAGATCGTCGCATCGCTGCCGGAGATCGAGCGGTGCGAGGTCATCCCGTACAGCCAGGGCGTCGAGCTGCAGCTCATGATCCCGGCCGACCGCGCCGCCGCCGTGGCGGGCCGGGACCGACAGCTCGCGGGGCGCACCGGCTGCGGACTGTGCGGGGTGCAGACCATCGCCGACGCGCTGCGTCCGACGCGCACCGTCGCGCATCGTTGGTCGCTCGCGCCGGACGGGTTGTGGCGGGCTGAATCCATGCTGGCCGCGCGTCAGGCGCTCAACCGGACCACGAACGCCGTGCATGCCGCGGCCTGGGCGACACCGGACGGCGAGCTTCAAGTAGTACGTGAGGATGTCGGCCGCCACAACGCGCTGGACAAGGTGATCGGCGGGCTCGCCCGGCAGGGGTTGGATCCTTCGACCGGCTTCGTGGTGATGACCAGCCGAGCCAGCTATGAGCTGGTCCAGAAGGCTGCCGCGGCCGGGATCCCGCTGCTGGCCGCCGTCTCACGGCCGACCGGGCTGGCCGTGCGGCTGGCCGACGCGGCGGGGATGACGCTGGTCGCGCTCTTACGCGGGCGGAGCGGCAACGTGTACACCCACGCCGACCGGATCGCGGCGCGCTAGCGCACCGGACCGCGGTTGGAGCGGGGTGGCGACTACCGGCGCCGGAGGGGTCGGCGTGTCGCGGCCAGCTCGAGCGGCGGCCCGGACGGCCGCAGGGTGTGGTACCAGAGGGTGACCCGCGCCTTGAGGACCTCGGCGTCGCGATACCGCTCGGGAACTCCACACGCGTACTGGGTGGCGTCTTCCTTGACTTCGAGCACGATCACGGACTCCGCAACCGGCGACTCGTCATCCCCGCTCGCCCGTGCGTCACGAGGGAAGAGCGGTACGGTGCCTGCCGACGAGCCCAGCGACAGGGTGAACTGCCGCCCGTTGTGCTCGAAGGTGATCGGAAAGTCCACGACACTCCTTAGTACGGAAATTCTCTGGTTGCGACCGGTGCACGTTAGGTGACGCCCACCGGCACGGCGGGCAACCAGGGAGCGGGGCGAGAAGACCATTGCGTTGCCGTCGGGGTGCTCAACCCCGCGGCGATTACTTCGACGACGCATCCGCCGTCCAGAGAATGATCACGACCGCGACGTCGGGGAACCGCTTCGGGACGCCCCCTGTGCGGCATAGGCTGGATACGCGGCCCGGACCGGAATGTGGAGGAGTGACGCGTGCAGCAGGTCAAAGGGACAGTGCTCAAGTCGCGATTGCTGTTTCTCGAGGAGCACTTCGGCAAAGAGGGGATAGCCAAGGTGCTCGACAGCTTGTCGGCCGCGGACAAGGCGGCGTTTCGACTGATCTTACCGGTCGTGTGGTACCCGTTCGCGCTGGGCGAGCGGTTGGACGATGCCATCGTCCGCGTCCTCGGCAAGGGCGACCCGAAGTTCTTCGAGCGGCTGGGCGAGGCATCGGCCGAGCGCAATCTGGGGACAGTCCACCGCGGCTTCCTGCGTCCGGGGCATCCCCATGAGTTTCTCGAGCGGTCGCCGTCGATCTACCGGACCTACTATGAAGTCGGGCGGCGCGAGTACAAGCAGACCGGGCCGACGTCGGGAGTCTTGACGACCTACGACGCGGAGATCTTCAGCGCGCCGGACTGTTTGACGATCGTGGGGTGGCACCGCAAGGCGCTCGAGATGTGTGGCGTCACGGGGGTCAGGATCCGCGAATCCGAGTGTCGGGCGCGGGGCGGCGCCCTGTGCCGATATGAGGTGTCCTGGTCCTAAGCCACAGGCCGACTCGCGTGCCGGGTCGCCTATGCGGCGAGATCGACCTGATCGCGGATGAGTCGCCGCATGGCGCTGAGCGCGCGCCAGTAGACATCCTCCATGAGCCAATGGGCGAACTCGCCGTTCCGGCCGACGCTGTAGAGTCCCGCCACTCCCGTTGATTGGGCGAACGCCTGACGGTCCGCTTCGTACTCCCTGAGGAAGACCGGATACGCGACCGCTGAGCGAACGACTCGGCAGCCGCGGTACCGAGCGCGGACGTTCGGGATCCAGTCGAGGTGCTCGAGACACCGCTCGCCGAGCTCTTCGTCGCTCGATTGCCAGATCGCGTCTCCGACCTCGCAGCCGAGATCTGCGGTAATGAGCGTGTGGCCGGGCGGCGCGAGCCAGGGCATCGAGAGCGGCGTCTCGGTGAGGCGGAAGAAGGGAGCCCCGGCGCCCGGCGTCCACAGCATCGTGTCCGGGAGGTGCCCGCGGCCGGTGAACCGAAGATTGGCGAACACCATGGGCCGGTATCGGAATCGCGCCATCGGCTGGAGCGCGTCGGTGCCTGAGACCATCCGGGCGAGTATATGGACGGGAGCGGTGCTCACGACCGCGGCGGCCGCGAGCTCACGACCCTTCGCGCGCACCCCGACGACCCGCCCCTGATCGACGAGGATCTGGTCCACCGGGGTCTCCAGATCGACGCACGACTCGAGCTCCTGTGCCAGTCGCTTACACAACAGCGAGACGCCGCCCACGGGGTAGACGTGCCAGACGTAGCGCGTCTCGGGCATCTCGTGGCAGTAGCCGATGGCGATGGCGCGGTGGCGCAGCCGTGAATTGATCTTGAGCAGCACCGTGTGGCCGATGCTGTGATTGAGCACACCCGCGACGGCGGGCGCGAGGTCGGTCGCGCGTGCGCCGGCCCATGACTCGAGGAGAGGAATCGCGATCTCGTCGGCCAGGGCGGCGCCGTAGCGCGACCGGAAGACATCGGCGGCCGAGTCGGCGGGAGGTGGCGACCAGTGGCCCACTCGGGCGCCGAGACCGCTGAGCAAGAAGTGCGGGTCCCGCATGAGACCGAACGGGTACCCGTACGTCCGCCCGCCGAGCCGAACCATCTCACCGTAGTGCGTGACTGGACGACAGTCTGCGCTTACTCCGATCGCCGCGGCGAGCCGATTGGTGATGAAATGGGCGCCGAAATCGTAGCTGAATCCCTGCGCATCGACATGCGTCGCCGCCAACCCGGCGATCTTGGGACCCGCTTCGCAGACGCGCACCGGGATCCCGCGTCGGCGGAGAAAGGCGGCCGCGGTCAGGCCGGCGAGCCCCGCGCCGACGACGATGACGGGCGGCTGTGCATGCGCGGACTCAGGCATGATTCGAGTCCGGGCGCCGGAGCACCATGCGGAGCAGCGCGCCGGCGCCGGCCATTTGGTGGGCCGTATCGACGATCGTAAAGACCGCGAGCGCGACCGGGGCCCGGAGACTGAATCGTTCGACGATCCAGGGAGGCGCGCCCCAATCCACCAACGTGTTCCGGACCGAGTACACCCAATTGACCGGGCTCACCACAGTCTGCACCGAATCCACCTCCAAGTCCGCCATTTCACCCAACTGCTGTAAGGTAGCACGATTGAAGAGGTTGAAGTGGCGAGGAAAGTGGTATCCGCCCCAGTGGCGGCCGCCGAACATCGCAAAGTCGAGCGTTGCCGTGTTGTCGGTGACGATGACCACTCGGCCACCGGGACGGAGCAGGCGCCGCACGGCGCGCAGTACACCCAGGGGGTCGTCCACGTGCTCGATGGTGGCGATCAGGAGGACCAGGTCGTAGCTCGCGGGCGGCAGATCGAGCTGCTCGACGGTCCCGTGATGCACGACCAGATTTGCGTGCCGCGCGGCATCGACGGCGCGGACGCTCGCATCGACCCCCTCGATCACCCATCCAGGACGGCCGAAGTCACGGAGGAGCCGGAGGTGGAACCCATCGCCGCACCCGACGTCGAGAATCCGCGCATCCTCAGGCAACCCCCGGCACCACTGGAGCGCGCGGCGACCTTCGAGCGCGCGGCGCACGCGATAGACGAAGCCAAAGCGTTCCGCGGAGAAATCGAACGCGTGGTAGTTCGGGGGGTAGATCCGGGGCAGCTCCGTGGGCGTGGGGCGGGGATCCAGATACACCAACCCACATTGCCGGCACCGCATCGCGATGAACGTGTCGGGGCTCGTCCGGTACTCGAAGTCCTCGCCGATGCCGATTGGGACGCAGTCCTCGGCGCCGCAGATGCAGCACGCGACGTGCGCCAACTCAAGGCCGTTCGATCGGTCAGCGGGGGGGAGATCTGGCGGCGCGGTCCCCCGGACGGGCGTGCCGGATACGCCTGTCAGGGGGACTCGACCTGCTGGATTTGCCTGCTGCACAGCCATGGATGCGCCGTTGCCGGTGTTCCGTCAAGTGTATCCTTTGCAACTCGTGAGCCACGGCGGCAAGAGTTGCGGCCCGCGGACCGCGGGACGACGGGGATTCGGACCGCCGAGCCCGGCCCAGAGCGATCGGGAGCACCGGGTGTCGAGCGCGAGCGGGCCTCACGACACCGCGTGGTACGGGCCGGGGCGCGGCTTGCATCGGGGCGGGCGAGCGGCGTATTTACCGGGCTGAGTCGCCTGGCGGTCCGCACGTCTGCCGGCGGGCGTCGCCACCGATCACCGTATCGCCACCGTCCACCATCACCGATGCCCGCAACTGGCGCCGCCGCCCGTCCGGCCCCCGCACCGCTCGACGAGACCTTTTTCGAATGGATCCAGGCCCACACGCGGGAACTGTTGATCGCGCTCGCCGTGGCGATCGTCGTTGGCGGGGGGGTGCTGTTGTACCGTTCGGCGCTGGCGACGCAGGCGGGCCAAGCGGATGCCGCCATGGCGGGTCCTCAGCAATCGATCGCTACCGGGAACATCCCGCTGGCGCAGGCGGACCTCAAGAAGGTGATCACCCGGTATGGTGGGACGGCGGCCGCCGCGCAGGCGGCACTGCTCCTGACCCAGACCTATTACGACGAGAAGCAATACGTCCAGGGTCTGGCGGTGTTGAACCAGACCAAGACCACCGGTGCGGCCAAGCCGTTCGCGTCCGCGGTCGAGGCGTTGATCGCCGACGGGTACGCGATGCAGGGCAAGTACACCGACGCGGCGGCCCATTTCGGAGCGGCGGCGGACCGGTCCCCATATCCCGCCGAGCAGGCTCGGCTGCGAGCGAACGCCGCTCGTGCGTACGCGAAGGCCGGAAACACGCCGGCCGCGATAGCGATCTGGATCGCATTGGCGGCCGACCCCAAGAGTGGTCAGACGCAGGAAGCTCAACTGCGGCTCGGTGAGTTGACCGCGCGGCCGGTCGGCAAGAGCTGACCCGCTGCGGCGACCCTCGAGGTCGCCGTACCGTAGGGCTTGCTTGGCGCGTCGCGTGATCCGGCCACGATCGGCCGACGCGCATTCCGGACCCGATCCGAGATCCGTGACACCATCGCGTCGGACCGTGGCGACCGGGCCCGACGCGGGCCGCGGCGTCCGATGCCACGATCGGCCGACGCGCCTCAGGCGATCCAATCGCGGGCGGCGTGGAGGGCGTCTGTGGCGCCGCGGGCGATCGTGTACCGAGGTGCCGCGCCGGGTCTCGACGAGGGTGCGGGCTGGCAATCGGCGTCCGACTGGGGGTTCGCGTGTTACTTGAACCGATCTTCACGGCGCGCCTGACGCGCCGCCGTCGCCACGCTGGGCCGATACTGTCGTCCTGGCATACTACGTATAAGAGGTATTATGTAAACTTTCCACCTTCGTAGGCTGTGGAGAACCTGAGTTCTGCGGCGATCCGGCGATTGGAATGGCTGACGCACGGCTGCCCTGCCGGCTCACGGCCGACGATGGGCTCGCGGCAAGAGTGTCGCGATACTGGCGGCGAACTACGACGTGGGTGGCGACAGCGGTCGGGGCCCGCCGGCTGTCGCGGCCGATGGTGCGGTCGGCGGTGCGCCTGGCGGTGCGGCCACGGGCTCGGCATCGGCGAACGGGTCGCGCTTGGCCGACCGGATGAACGCGTCCAGGATGCGGTGCGGGATCCGGAGCCGGCGCGCGAGCGCCACCTCGATGGCATCCGACCGTCGGAGCCCGCTGAGTGTGGTCAGGAGCTGATCGAGGGTGAACCGCTGGGCGCGCGCGGCGAAGGCGGCGAGCGACTCGGGCCACATCGCGTAGCCGATGATCCGTGAGGGCGGCATGGCGGGCGCCGCGGTGGTCAGGACGGCCATCGCCAGCCGCTCGAGCGGATTGGTCCCGTCGCGGTAGGGCGGATAGGGTGGCGTGGCCCAATCGATCGGCGGGCGCTTCCCCCAGTGACCGAGTCCGGCGTCGGCGAGGACCGCGGCATAGGCGGCCGGGCGTTTGGCCGCGGCCACCGCCGCAGGCGCGTCGATCAGGTGATCGAGCACGGTGATCGGCACGCCCAGGCGGCCGGCGAGCAACGCCCGGAGCCGGCTGTACCGTCGGTGCCGCCGGAACAGGTTCGCGACTTGAGAGTCATCGACCCCTGCCCCGGTGGCCCATGCGACGAGCGGCTCGGGGAACAGCACGAGCTGGACGATCTCGCTGGCCGAGAGCGCGTCGAGATGGCGGCCGACATTGTCGATGGCCGCGCGCACGATGGGGTCATCGAGCCCGCGCTCGGGTCGTCCGGTCCCGCCCGGCGGTCCGGAGTCCGCGGGCATCCTCGGCAGCGGGTGGTCTGGCGGGAGGCGCGTCGTGTCGGCCGTCGAACGCCCAGGCTGTGGGTCCCGTCGGGGCGGCAGTCGGGGCGGGTCGGATGCCACGGGGACCTCGCGATGCGGGACGACGGGTGGTGCCTCGCCAAGCTACTCGTGTGTCACGCGAGGGGCAACGGCCTAACCGATTGCGGAGGGTCCGTTTGACGCGGCGGTCGCGACGGAGATCTCGCCCCGGTGGAAAGCGATCGTAGCAGTGGAAACTTTCCACATCCTGATGACACTTTCCAGCGGTCCAGCGCACGAGCAACGCCCAGGTCAAAAACCCGACGACGGCCGCACTGCCCCGACTGAGGAAATCACCGCAAGCAAATGATCGCCCGCTGGCCGCGACCGGACACTCCGATGGGCCGGTGATCTCGGTCGGGAGGTTCATGTACTACGTGAGGTCGAGCGCCGCCGACCTCGGGTGACGCCTCACCCCCCAATCGCCGTCGGCGGCGACCCGCCCACGACCCGCGGCCGGCGCGGGCCCGGTGCCACGACGCCAGCGAGGTCGTCCGCCAGGAGTCGGTCGATCACCTCCTCCACCCCGGCCCCATGACCGGCCACCGTCACCAGGTCGGCCTCCGCCTTGAGCGACGGCAGGGCGTTGCCGACCGCCACCGCACATTCGCAGGCCGCGAGGAACGCGTGGTCGTTCTCCGCGTCGCCGACGCCCACGACGGCGTGCGCCGAGATCCCGAGCTCGGCGAGGGCCACCCCCAGACCCGTGGCCTTGTTGACCCCCGACGGCAACACCATCAAGGAGCCCTTGTTGAAGATCAACTGCCACTCGAGACCGCACCGCCGGATCGCGTCGAGCACGGTCGGCCCATGGAGGTCGCGGGTGGCCACGATCACCCGCCCGATCGACAGCGGTGACACCCCGCGCCTCCGCAGCAGCTGGACGAACCGGTCCGGCGGTCCGACCGCCAACGGCCGCTCGCGGCCGGTCCGGGGCTCGACCAGCAAGGCACCGTTTTCCGCCACGATCAGATCGAAGAGGTCGAGCCTGGGGCAGACCTCCTGGAGCGGCTCCAGCTCCCGCCCGGTGACGAGCAGGATCCGCCGCCCCGACGCGCGGCACCGCTCGAGCGCGGCGATCGTCGGCTCGGTCAGTCGCCCCCGGGTAGCCAGGGTGCCGTCGTAGTCGCACGCGAGCGCGAGATATCGCATGACGCCTATCGACCCGCGCGACCGCGCGGACGGCTCTGACTCGGTGGCACTAGGCGTCAATCAACTCGCCGCGAAACACGAGCCGCGCCTGCCCCCGGAGCGCCGCGGTCCACGCGTCCCCTGACCGCTGGACGGTCACGTCGAGGGGCAGTCCCGAGCGCGTCCAGAGCCGGACGGGCGAGATCGCGGCCACCCCCCACGCCCGGAGCATCGTGCTCGTGGCCACCGACCCCGTCCCGCACGCCAGGGTCTCGCTCTCCACACCGCGCTCGTAGGTCCGGATGTCCCACTCCCCCGCGCCCCGGCCCGAGTCGGCGGCCGGCGCCACGAAGTTGACGTTCGCTCCGGCGGCGCCGGTCGCGGAGTGGTGGCACAGCGAGCGCCCCCGGGCGGCCACGTCCACCGTCTCCACGGCGTCCACCAGCACGACGACATGCGGCACGCCGGCCACCGCGTAGCCAATCCGGCGCTCGCCTGCGACCCGGCCGATCGGGGCCTCGGTCTGGACGCAGTTGACCGGGCCGAGATCGAACTCCGGCAGCCCGGCGGCCAGCCGCGCCGTCATCACCCCGGCATCGGTCTCGATCCGGAGTCCCGCTCCCACGTCCACCCCAAGCACCGCGGCCAGCCTGACCGTGCAGAGCGTCGCGTTGCCGCAGAGCTCGCCCAACGAGCCGTCGCCATTGAAATAGCGGATGCCGATGTCCGCGCCCGCGGCGGACGGGCCGAAAAAGACGATCCCGTCGGCCCCCACGCCGGTCCCCCGCGCACACACCGACCGGATGCGCTCCGGCGTGGTCAGGTCCCCGGGATCCTCCTGGCGGACATCGACGAACACGAAGTCGTTGCCCGAGCCACTCATCTTGTAGAACGCGCGCATCCCGAAAGTTACATAGGGGTCGGCCGGCCGCGCGCCGAGCCGGGTGCTGGACGAGCTCGCGACGCGAACTAGACGCGCCCCGTGATCGACCACCAGCGCAGCCGCCAGACCATCCAGACGGCCTCGCGCACGATCCGGCGCGACATCTTGCTGACGCCTTCGCTGCGGTCCACGAAGGTGATCGGGATCTGCGCGATCCGGAAGCCGCGCTTCCAGATGCGGAAGCTCATCTCGATCTGGAATGCGTAGCCGTTCGATCGCACGGAGCCCAGGTCGATCGACTCCAAGACGGCGCGGCGATAGCATTTGAATCCACCCGTCGCATCGTCGAGCGGCAATCCGGTCACGCGGCGAGCATACAGGTTGGCGGCATAGCTCAGAATCAGCCGAGACATGGGCCAGTTGACCACCGTCACGCGGCCCCGGTTGTATCGCGAGCCGACCACCAGGTCGGCCTGCTGGATCGCGGACAGAAATTCGCTGAGATGCGCGGGGTCGTGCGAGAAGTCGGCATCCATCTCGAACACGAAGGCATAGTCGTGCTCGAGCGCCCATCGAAATCCGGCGACGTACGCGGTGCCCAATCCCATCTTGCCCGGTCGAATCAAGGCGTGGATCCGGGCGTCCCGTGTCGCCATCCCCTCCACAATGCCGCCCGTGCCATCCGGAGAATTGTCATCGACGACCAGCACATCGAGACGAGGATCTTGCTGGAGGACGGCCGAGATCAGCCGCTCGATGTTTGCGCGCTCGTTGTAGGTGGGAACGATGACGAGGGCGCGTTCACCCATGTCGTCGTCGCTCGCTGATCATGACGCCAGCCCACCACACCGCCGCCGCGAGAGCCGCGAGCAGCGTGAGGGTCGCGCTCCAGGTAAACGTACTGTTGTGGAAGATGAGATCCACGGTGGTGGCGCCCGCGGCCAGCGGCACGCCGATCAGAGTGTAGTCCGCGCGCCCCACAGGCGCCGCCTTGCCGTCCACCGTCGCTTGCCATCCCCGATAGAAGTTCTCCGACACGATCAGTGACGCACCGGCCGGCGCGGGGTGATCGAGGCGAAACGTCATGTGCCCGGGGTCGTAGCGCGTGGCCGTCACGGTGATGCCGAGTGGCGTCGGCGCCTTGTCCACGCGCTGACCGGTGACCGCGGCCGATGTGTCGTAGATCGCCGCGATCAGCGGGTCGAACCGGGGGTCCATCACGGTCGCGAGCGCTTGGTCGTCGCCGACCTTGACGGACACCGGTGTGACCCAGGCCGCAGGATTGTCTCCCGGCAATCGATAGAGATACACCGTCGTGCCCGCCGCATCCCGCGTCGGACCCGCCACGCGTTGAATGCCGGGCAGCGGGAGGGAATCGACGTTGGTCAAGACGAAGCGGATGTTGAGCAGCCGCCAGAGTTGCCCGCTGAAGAGGGGCCGATACTCTGGCTTTCCAGTCAACACGTCGTACCGTTTCAACTGGTTGCTATGGTATCCGATCGCCTGACGGATGCGATGGATCATCAGCGCGTTGCCCTCGAGCTCGGCATCGTGCGGAGCCGCACCCGGGCCGAGCTCGATCGGCAGCACGCGTCCAGGCTGCGGCTGGGCGCGCACGTAGTCGATCGCGGCATCGGACGCGAAGGTCACGGACGCCGGCGGCGAGAACCGCCAGTACAGGCGCTCCACACTCCACAGATCGGCGGCGACCAAGAGCCCGATCGCCCACGTCGTCGCGATGGCAGGGATCCGCTGACGACGGTAGAGCAGGACGATGGTACCCGCCAGCACTACGAAGACGAGGCAGCGGATCGCGCCGACCGCGACTTCCGGTTGGTTCTCCGCCACGAGATCCGCCATCTGGGGCAGCGCGACGCCAGCTGAGAGCGTGGTCAGCGCTCCGCTGACAGCCAACAGCGCGACTCCGAGCGCGACAAGCATCCACGTCACGATGTAGCCCGTCGGTACGGTGCGTCGGAGGACGTTTTCCACACCCTCGGCCGCCAGGACGGAGACCGCGAGCGCGGTCAAGAAGAACATCGTCGAGGGCGCCCGGAAATACTTGGTCCCGGGGACGAGCACGTACACGAGATGAAAGAGCGGAGTGGATCCGCCGAGCGACCAGATCGTCGCCGCCACGGCAACGATGAGCCAATAGCGGATGTTGCGCTTTCGATCCGCCGGCGCGGCGAAGAAGGCGCATCCCGCCAACACGAGGACAACCGCACCCAGATATTCGCTGTGGAAATGGATGCCGTTGCGCCCCCAATAGTGCTCGAAGATCCCCGAGAACTGCGGCAGGTAGGCGTTCAGTAACTCCTCGGGCGGCATCGCCCAGGAGGTCGCGAACTCGTAGCCCCCTTGGCCGCCACCAGCCCGTGGCGACGACGAGACGTATTGGAGCACGGACGCGAATTGCACAGCTCCCATCGCCATGCCGATGGCCACGGCACCCAGCGCCAACCCCAAGCGGCGGATGGCGATCGGCCGCGGCGGCGCGATACCCGGTCCGCTCCACAGCGCCAGGTACAAGCCAAAAAAACCGGCGCCCAGCAGCAGATATTGGAAGAGTTGCGGGTGCGGGGTCAGAATGGCGAAGCCGACGGTCAGCGCGATCGCCGGCCACGCCCAGCGGCGTCCATCCCGGATCCCGCGCACGAGGAGCGTGAGCACGAGCGGCAGGATGGCGCTCACGAACAGTTTGCCGTCGTGCCCAGGCGAGACGTATGAGGCGATCGGCCCACACATGAGATACGCGAGCCCGCCCGTCAGCGCCGCCGCGAACCGGAGTCCCATGGTCCGCAAGAAGACGTACGTCAGCCAACCGGCGAGGAAGATGTGGACGATGAAGAGCCACGTCACGGCCACGTCGGGCCGCATGATCAGGCGGAACAACACGCTCGGCGGGTAGAAGATGTCGCCGTTCATCGACCCGAGGAACGGCATCCCGCCAAAGAGGTACGGGTTCCACTGCGCGAAGTGCCCGGTCTGCGCGAGCACCGCACCCCCGAACTCTCGAACCGCGTACCCGCCGATATATTGATCGCTCACCGGCGACACGAGAAAGCCGCCACTGAGCGCCGGGTACGCGAACAGCATCGTGACCGCGGCGTAGACCAACGCTGCCCACGCGGTACCGAAGCGCGGGCCTGCGGCGGCCGCCGGCGGACGAGAAGGTGTCATTGCGGACGAAAGGTGCGCGTTGCGGTGTGCGCGCGCTAGCTACTAGGTTCCGCGCGCATGCACGGCCCGGCGCTGCGCGAGTTCTACGACCGCGAATATCACTTCGGCGAAGACGTCGATCGGCCGAACCCCGAGCGCCTCTGGCGCGCCGTGCGCGAACTCGAGCCGTTGGCCGGGGCGACGCTGCTCGACCTCGGCTGCGGGGTCGGCTGGGCCACGCGCTTAGCCGCCAGTCGAGGACGCGTGCGGGACGCCGTAGGCCTCGACTTCTCGCGCACCGCGCTCGCCCACGCGGCCGCTGGCCCCGCCGGCCGCGACGCACTCGAGGGATCATCGGCGCGCATCGAGTGGGTCTGCGGCGACGGGACCGCGCTCCCCTTCGCCGACGGCGCATTCGACCGTGCGTTCTCGTTTGGATCGATGGAGCACTTCCCCGATGTCGCGGGCGGATTTCGCGAGTTGGCTCGCGTGCTGCGGTCGGGCGCCATCGCCGTGACAGTCGTACCCAACTTCTACGTCCGAACCGCACAACCCGTTGAACACCGGGACACGGCGGCCGGGTGGCGTCGCCTGATCACCGCGGCCGGCCTCGAGGTGCTTCGCGTACGCGCGGACCCCGGGCCGGCCATTCTCAAGAATCGGCGACCCGGTCGGATCGCGCTCCGACTCGGGCTCCGGCTGCTGGGATTCGTTCCGGCGTTCCGCTACCAGTTCATTTTCGTGATGCGGAAGCCCTGACGCGCCGCATCACCCAGTCGATGCCGACGACCGTTGCGGCGCCGATGATTTCGAGTGAGACCAGCCACACCCGCGATGCGATGGCCAGCACCAGCGCGCGCTGAGGCCCGATCGCGGGTCCGAGCGTGACGACGAGCGCGCCTTCGCGCACCACGAGCCCGCCCGGCGCGAAGATGGCGATCAGCCCGAGCAGATAGCTGCCGACGTATGCGGTAGCGCCCAACCACAAGTGCGGCGCGGCCTCACCGAACAACGCGCGCGCGAACAGCCAGAACGCCAAGCCATACGCCGCCCAGCCCAACGCCGCGCGCACGACGTACAGCGCGAACGCCCGCGGCGGCGGCGCGGGAAGCGGCACCGGCCGCTTGATGATGCGCTCGGCCCATCGGCGGGCGATCGGGAGTGCACGGGGGAGCAGCACGATCAGCGCGGCCGTGAGCACGACCCCCAAAATGAGCTGAGAGACCGTATCCAGCTTCCCGGTCCAGGCGCCCAGGAAATGCGGCGCGCCGCTCAGAATCAGTACGAACCCCGTCGATAACAGCACTAATTGCTGCAGCAGGACTGCGACGGTGGCGGCGACCGGGGACGCCCCCGCCTCGCTGCTCATCGCCGCCAGCCCCGCGAATTGCCAGACGCCTCCTGGGGCGTAGCGCGCGAGGTTGGTGACGAAGAAGATCCGGACGGCCCGAAACCACGACAATCGCGTCGGCGAATGTCGGAGCGCGGCGTCCCACCACGGCAAGCTGCTCGCCCAGAGCTGCACGAGCTGCGAGTAGGACGCCATCCACACCGCGGACGCCGCGAAGAGGATCGGCCAGTCGATGTGCGGGCGCGCGGCGCGTAGTGCGGGCGACGACGACCGGACCAGGCCAAAGAGCGCCACGATCCCGGCTACGATGGCGACGACCTGCACGAGTGGGAGTAGCCGCCGCCATCGGGACGGCGTCACCGGACGCTCGTCAGGCGGGGCGCCGGACAGCGGAGGCTGATCGGCCGAGGAGTCGGGGGCGCCCATGTCCGGGGGAGTATACGCGCGTTGCCCCCTGCCCGCTCGCCGGACATCATTGCCGGGTGCGCATCCTCATCGTATCGACGGCGTTTCCCCGATACCCGGACGACCCAACCGCCAAATGGCTCGTCGAGACGATTCGCCGACTGGCTGCCGAGGGCTATGACTTCGAGGTGCTGACGTCCGCGTATCGGGGCGGCGGCAATTCGGAGTTCGCGGGGATCCCGATCCATCGCTTTCGCTACTTCTTCGCGCGGTGGGAGAACCTGACGCACGAGGAATCGGCTCCCGATCGGATGCAGCGGTCGCTGATGTACAAGTTCATGGCCGTGTCATACGTCGCGTTTGGGGCCGTCGCCGCGTGGCGACTCGGTCGGCGTGGCCGCTTCGACATCGTGCACGTGCATTGGCCGGTCCCGCACGCCGTGTTCGGGTGGGCGGCGCGCGCGGGCAGTCGGACGCCGGTCAAACTCATCGCGCACTTCTACAGCGTGGAGCTGCGGTGGGTCCGCCACTCGCTGCGCGTCCTGCGGGGATTCCTCCGCCGTGCTGTGACGTCCGCTGACCGGGTGGTCGCGATCTCCAATAGCACCGCGGCCGAGGTCCGATCCGTGGCGCCGGTCCCGGTCGAGGTGATCCCATACGCGGTCGATCTCCCAGTGCCGTCGCTCACCGCCGCCGCGCCACGCGCGACGACGGATCGACCGGTCTCGGTCCTGTTCGTCGGACGGCTCGCGGAGCGCAAAGGCGTGCGCTACCTCATCGATGCGGTCGCCTCCCTTCCCGACTCGCTGCGTGCCCGCCTCGTCATCATCGGTGATGGACCCGAGCGCGGCGCGCTCGAGGCCCAAGCCGATGCCCTTGGCGCTCGCGACAGCGTCACCTTTCGCGGGTGGGTCACACCGGACGAACTCGACGCGGCATACACGAATGCCACGATCTTTGTGCTACCCGCGGTCGTCGATGCCCGGGGCGACACCGAGGGGCTGGGTATGGTGTTGCTCGAGGCGATGACGTACGGCGTGCCCGTGATCTCGACGCCCCTGGGTGGCATCACCGACATCGTCGAGCACGACCGCACGGGCCTACTCGTCCCGCCGAACGACGCAGCCGCACTCGGCGCCGCGATCGCGATGCTGGCAACCCACCCGGCGGTCGCCGACCGACTCGCGGTCACGGGCCGCGACTATGCGTTGAGCCACTTCAGTTGGGATGCGGTGCTCGGGCAGTGGCGTGACCTGTACGCTGGCGTGCTCGCGAGCGGCGGCACGCCCCACCGACAGACGGAGCGTTCCTAAGCGCGGCGCGTCACCGTCCGGGACCGCGAGACGTGGATGGTGACCGGCCGGGGCACACTACGCGATCGGCGGCGACCGCGCCGCCACCATCCGCTCGAATCGCGGGTCACCCTTGAGCGACGCCCACGTCGGGTCGATCGAGAGCCACGCGCGCGAGACGAAATACGGCTTCGCGAGCAGCGCGTCCAATTGGTCGAGCGCATTGCGGTGATCGCCGAGCGCCACGTAGATCCGCGCCAGCACGTGATGCGCGTACGCGATCTTCCCGAATTCGTCGCCGGTGGCCAACGCAATCGAGAGCCCGTGCGTCCCTTCGCGCACGGCCGCCGCGGATTGCCCGAGGTCCGATAGCGCGAGCCCGAGAAAGAGGTGTTGCTGCAGGTCGTTCGGGGTCGCCTGGAGATCGGCCTGGTAGGCGATTCGGGCCGAGTCGGCATAGACGCGGGCGCGAGCACTATCGCCGGACAGGCGGTACAACTGCGCGCGGACGAGTCCCCATTGTCCGCGATCATTGTCGAACGCCGAAGGCGGCAACGTCAGCAGCAGGGCGCGGTCCGCACTGTCCAGGGCCCAGTATAGATCCCAATAGTTGGCGACGTACGCCGCGAGCGCGCGGCGGTCGAGGGTAGGCGGCGTGTCCCGCAACACGGCGCGCGCACCCGCCAGGTCGCCCTCGCCCAGCCGGCTCATGGCCCGAGTCTCGGTGAGCTCCAAATCACCCGGCCCGAGCACCAGTCCGCGCTCGGCCTCGGCGCGCGCCTCCGGATATCGCCGCAGCCAGAGCAGCACCTGTTCGAAGTTCCCCGCCTGCCGGGCCGAGCGCGGATCGAGCGCCGCCGCCTGGCGAGCGTGTTCGAGCGCCGGTGCCCACTGCCCCGCGGCGGCCTCTGGACCGGTCAGCGAACCGATCGCCACGGATGACGATGGGTCGAGGCGGAGGGCAGCCTCGAACGCGGCGCGTGCCGCGGGTACGTTGTCTGCGACTCGCATTTCGTACACGCCGCGCGCGAAGTATCCGCCGGGCGCCCCCGGCGCGAGCGCGACCGCCCTCTCCGCCCGCGCGGTGCGCTGCCTCGGCCTCCGCCCGAGTCGGGATAGTCAATATGAAGAGCTGTGAGTTGAGCAACGAGACCTTCACCCAGGCCGCCGCAAACGTCGAATCGAGGTCCGTGGCCTGCTCGGCGATGGCTAGCGCGCGTCGCAGCGTCGCCGGGTCGTGACCGATCAGCGCCGAACTTCGCAGGTACGCATCGTACGCCGCGAGGTTCTGCGTCGGGCGTGCAGCGAGCTGGGTTTCGGCGGGCGGGCTGAGGACGACGCCGAGCTTGTCGGCGACGCGTGTGGCGACCGCCGCCTGCACGTCGAAGACATCGGCCAGCGTCGTGTCATAGGACTGCTCCCACCGGGTTTGGGGTGCGGCACCATCTCGGACCTCGACCAGTTCGGGGCTCACCCGCACGCGTTTGATGCCATTCGTCCCCTGCTCCCATTTGACGCGACCCGTCACCAGGTATCGCACCCCCAGCTCGCGCCCAATCTGCTCCTGGGGCTTGGCCGTGTGTCGGTACTGATCGGAGCTCGCGGACGCAATCAGTCGAAGTGCGGGAAGCTGTGCGAGCTTGCCGCGGATCTCATCCGTGATCCCGTCGGCGAAATACGCGTTGGCGGTGTCACCCTCGACGTCGAATGGCAACACCGCAAGCTCCACAGGGCCCGAGGCGACGGAGGCCACGCTCTCGTGACGCCGCCACAGGTAGAGCGCCGCGACTCCGACGAGAACGATGACACCGAAGACGGCGGCACCCCTCATCGCGCGCCTGCCCCCGAGTCCCGAGGCGAGGCCGTCGGCACCGCCGAATGTCGGCCGCCGCTCCGCCGACGCCAATGCGGCGCCGAATTCCGCCGCCGTGGCGTACCGATCCGATGGGCTTCGCGCCAGGGCGGTCGCGACCGCCACTGTCACACCGCGTGGCACGCCATCGCGCAGCACCGAGACGAGCGGTGCGGTCATCGCGAACCGCTTGGCGATCACGGCCTGCGCCGACGCCCCTGGGAAGGGCGGCTCTCCCGCGAGCATCTCGTAGAGCACCGTCCCCAATGCGTAGATATCCGTCCGCGCGTCCACCGCCCGCTCTCCGCTCGCCTGCTCCGGGCTCATGTAGGTCGGGGTGCCGATCGCGACGCCGGTCCCGGTCAACGTCTGGGCGCTGGTACCCCCGGTGTTCTCGAGCGCGCGCGCCACCCCGAAATCGGCGACAAGCGTATTCCCGTCGGACGTCAACAACAGGTTTTCGGGCTTGATGTCCCGGTGGATGATGCCGTGCGTGTGCGCATACTGGAGTGCCTGCGCCGCTTCGCGCGCGATCCGCACCGCCTCGGGGATCGGCAGTTGCCTCTCGCGGCGCAGCCGGTCGCGCAGCGTCTCGCCGTCCACATAGGGCATCGTAAACCACAGGTGCCCGCCGGCCGTCTCGCCCGAGTCGAAGACCGAGAGGATGTGCGGGTGCTGGAGGCGTGCGGCCATCTCGATCTCGCGGCGGAACCGCTCGGGGCCGAGGGTCGCGGCCAGTTCGGGGTGTAGGACTTTGAACGCGACCGAGCGGTGGTGCTTGGTGTCTACCGCCAAGTAGACCGTGGCCATGCCACCCCGCCCCAGCTCTCGCTCGAGCGTGTAGGCCCCAGCGAGCGACGTCTGGAGCTGCTCCCGCACATCGATCGTTGCCACCGGTTGGGCCGCCGAAAGTAAAACTGGTCCGAAAGTACCGGAGCATGGGGTGAACGGCGACGGGCGTTGGCGGCCTTGGTGCAGGGCGACCGTTACATGGTGTCAACCCCGGCATTCGTGGTGCGGACGAGGCGCTCCCGGGGACGACCGTCGGCGTCCTCCACCACCACATCGAAGCCACGGGCCGCTGGGCCGACCAGCGTGACGTGCCCCTCCGGCCCGATTTCGCGTGCCCGAACGGCGCGGCGGAGGGCGCGCCACTCGACCACGCGATGCAAGGGCGCGATGTATGGGCGCTCAACGGTCAGCGCGGCGACCAATCGCTCATACGCGGCCGGCGCCCCGGGGAATCCCAGCGCGGTCGTGAGATTCGGATGCCAGAGCCCGACCCACAGTCCCTCGGCGCGACGGCTCACGTCGGCCAGCACCATGGCATCCGCGATCCATTGGTCGGGGTCCTCGACGCCCTGATACTTGCTCTGTGCGCGATCCATCCACACGAGCGGCACCTCGTCGAGCGACAGGATCCGCTGGGCCACCGCGTCCCAGGCCGGGACGACGTCGATGACACCTAAGCGAAACGCGTTGCGGTCGGGAAACCCGTAGGTCGCATCGTAGGCAAAGCCCGCCCCGGCCATCCAACGATGCGTCGCGCCCGGCCGCATGCGCAGATAGTGCTGGCGCACACCGCGCGCCGGCGTTCCGGAGAGCGTGCGCAGACGGTCGCGCTGCCCCACAAACGCGTCGGGCGCATCGCTCGTCGCAAAGCTCCCGTGGAGACCGAGCTCATGTCCGCTAGCCACGATAGCCGCCACGAGCCGCCGCGCGCGCGGCGATTCCAGGCGGTAGGTCAGGTCCCCTGCGCGAAATGTCGCTATCGTCGGGACGCCACAGAGCACGAACCATGTGGAGGCGACCCCGTACCGCTCTTCCGTGTCGAGGACGCCACGGACGCCGTCCCACACCGGGTCACCGGCCACAGCGCGCGCCGCGGCCGCGAGCACCGCGGCGGCCGACCGTCCCTCACCCTTGCCGACCAACTCCACGACGCGAAGACCGGTAAACGCGGGCCACGCGGCCACCACATCCACATCGTGGGTCAGTGCGGCGCACCACCGGTGCGCGTCTGGCCACGGCGAGAACACCCGGACGAGCCGCGACCCGGCCGCATGCAGCACGGCTTCGCGGAGCCGAGCACCGGCGATCGAGACGACGGGCTCCCGCTCGACACCGGCCGCGACCAGCGGATTGTCGGCCGACGGGACACGACCATGCCGATCGCGACCGCCCGACCGCTGCTCGATCCCCGCGCCCGCAATGTCCGTGACCGCTCGGAGGAGCGTCCGCGGTATCGTGACAACGCCGTCTGCCACGGCGATCAGCCCAGCCAAATCGGATACCGCGCCCGACGCGGCGGAACTGTCGAGGGACGCCGACGGCGCCCCGACGAACAGGGTCACGATCCCCTGCGCGGAATTCGACGCCGCCGAGGGTCCCGCGTCGATCGCCACGACGAGACGCGAGAGATCAACGATGACATCGAGCCCGTATTGCTCCGATGGGCTGAGGGGCGGCGTCGCCGCGGCAATGCGAATCATGAGGCGCCACCGGTCCGACGATGATCGGGCACGAGCATCGATACGGTGACGCGGGCCGGTGCGACGTGGGGCGCGCGCTTGACGGCGGCCCCGCGCCCCCGCCACCTTCCCGCGCGTGGCCCGGACGCTGCTCCCCAAGTCGCGCATCCCCATCCGCCACCTGTTGTGCTTCGGATGGCTTCCGAGCCCGGTAAAGGTCTGGGCATACCGGACGCTACTCGGCTACCGCATCGGGCGACACGTCAGCATCGCCTTTGGCGGCGTGATCATCGGAGACGACGTAGAGCTGGGTGAGCACGTGGAGATCGGGTTGCTCGCGGTCGTACAAGGACGGCGGATACGCATCGGCCGCCATTCCAGCATCGGCACGATGTCCTACGTGTCCTGCGAACAGATCGAGATTGGCGAAGACGCGCGCATCCGCGAGCAGGTCTACGTCGGTGGCCCACAGCTTCCGGAATCCCGGTTCACGCTCGGCGACCGAACGATAGTGCTGCAGATGGCCTACATCAATCCGACGAAGCCCGTCGTGATCGGCGACGATACCGGCATTGGCGGTCACTGCCTCATCTTCACGCATGGCGCGTGGCTCAACGTCCTGGACGGCTATCCGGTGACCTACGAGCCGGTGACACTGGGGCGCAGCGTCTGGCTCCCGTGGCGGGTGTTCGTGATGCCGGGCGCGACGATCGGCGATGGCTCGGTGATCGGCGCGAACTCGCTGGTCGTCGGCGCGATCCCGCCAAACAGCCTCGCCGTCGGCTCCCCAGCCAAAGTGATCCGTTCGGCCCCTGACTTTCCCCGGTCGCTGACGGCGGCCGATCGCGCCGTTCTCGTGCGCACCATGATGCAGGAGTTCGACCGATTCGTGGCGCATGGGGACACGACGATCGACGGGGAGGCCTCGGCGCGCGTCTATGCGCGCGACGGTCGCCGCTGGACGCTCCGATGGATGGACGGTATGCATGACGACCTCGCCAACGCCCAACGGGGCGACACCGTGCTGACCGAGGTCGCACTGTCCGACGCCGAACGCGCCGCGCTTCGCGCCCGTCGCATCGCGTGGCTCGATCTCGGCGGTCGCAGCCGGAGCGCGGACGGCAACCCACTGACCGAGGAGCTGGCCCTCTTCCTCGGACGCTACGGCATCCGATTGGTTCGCGATCGGCGGCCCTCGGCGACCGACCGCTAGCGACCCACGTCGTCGGTCGCCGCGGCATCCAGCCGCCGGCGCACCTCGCGGAGCTCGGCCCGCTGCACAGCGATTTGCTCGCCAAGCAAGCCGCCGACGACCAAGACACTGCCCACGATCACGCAGGTCTCCACGAGATTGAGGAGCGGCCGGAATCCGACGTGCGGTGGCAGGAATCGGAGCGCGAGCGCAATGATGCCCGTCACGAATCCGACTAGAAACAACGCGCCTCCCAGGCCGCCGAAGAGCAGGAGCGGCTTGCGGCCGAACCGAAGCTCGAACCAGACCGACAGCATGTCGAGCATGCCGACGAGGATTCGGGATCGGGTGAACTTGGACACGCCTGCGTGGCGCGGGTACAGCGGGATCGGTACCTCGGCGACGCTGTAACCCTCGGCAGCCGCGACCACGATCATGTAGCGGTGCCAATCCGGGCGAATGGGGAGCACCTCCATCACCTCGCGCCGGTACGCTTTGACCCCATTGAGGTCTCGGACCGGGACGCTGAAGAGGCGGCGGCTCAGCCAGTTGTAGACGCTCGATACGAACGCCTTCTCGTATTTCCCGCGCTTCGTCCCGGTGACCATGTCCACCCACCCGCTGAGAATCGGCGAGACGAGAGTCGGCAGATCTTCCGGCTTGTACTGGAGGTCGGCCGGGTAGAAGACGAGCACCCGTCCCCGCGACGCGAGGTATCCGGTGCGCAGCGCATCGGAGATCCCGCGACACCGGCGGTGTCGGACGCGGACCAGGAAGGGATACCGAGCCTCGAGCTGTCCGAGGAGCGCCCACGAGCCATCGACCGACCCATCGTCGATCACGATGACCTCGAACGTCACGTCCGACCCGCGGAACGCCGACACCATCTGTTCCAGGAACTCGGGGAGGTTGGCTGCTTCGTCCTTCGCCGGAACGAGCACGCTGACGTCGAGCACCCCGCCGCTCCCGACCGGGACCGCGATGTCCGGGGTCACGCGGCCACCGGTCTCCGGTGCACGGCGCGCGGCGGCCGACGCCGCCGACTGTTCAACGCGGGTCGCCATCGGCCGGTCAGACGCGTTTCCGCATACGGGCGGACAGCACACCGAGTTGGTCGCGGTATTTGGCCACCGTCCGTCGGGCGATCTGCACACCGCCGTCCTTGAGAATGTTGACGATCGCCTGATCGGTGAGTGGTCGCTTGGGATCTTCTTCCTCTACCAGCTTCTGAATCTGCGCCTTGATCCCGCGAGCCGATACGTCTTCACCGCCGGTCGTCGAGAGCCCGGACGAGAAAAAGTACTTGAGCGGGAGAACGCCGCGCGGTGTTTGCACGAACTTCTCGTTGGTCACCCGGCTCACGGTGGACTCGTGCATGTTGATCACCTCGGCCACCTCGCGGAGGGTCAGCGGTTTGAGGTATTGCACGCCTTTCTCGAAGAAATCCCGCTGCCGGTCCACGATGTAGTTCATCACCTTCAGCATCGTCTGACGCCGCTGCTCGATCGCCTGGATCATCCAATTGGCCGAATTGAGCTTGTTGGAGATGAACTCCTTGTTCTCGCCCTCGAACTTCTTCTTGTCGCGCGCGATCTCCTGGTACGCCCGGCTCAGTTTGAGTCGCGGGAGATTCGCGTCGTTGAGGAAGACGTGGTACTGGCCGTCGATCTTGTCCACGACGAGATCGGGAGTGATGTAGTTGTCGCTGGCGTTGCTGTAGACCAACCCCGGCTTGGGGTCGAGCTTCGCGATCTCATCCGCGGCGTTCTGGACGTCCGTCTGGCTGATGCCGAACCGCTTGGAGATCTCGCTCCACCGATGGTTGATCAATTCGTCGAAGCAATCCCGCACGAGGCGATAGGGCACGGAGTGCTCGAGGCCGGCCTGTCGGAGCTGCAAGAGCAGGCACTCGCGCAGATCTCGCGCGCCCACGCCGGCCGGCTCCAGGTCCTGGATGCGCGACAGCATCGCCTCGCCTTCGGCGACCGCATAGAGCGGCAGCGGCTCGCCGTCGTCCCGGTCCGCCGATTCGGCGATCTTGGAGACTTCGGAATTGATGCCGTCGATGATCTCGGCGAGCGGACAGACGAGATACCCTTCGTCGTTGACGTTGCCGACGAACTCTTCGGCCAGTGTGGCCTCGCGCGGCGAGAGGTCGAGCAGTGCGATCTGGTCCATCAGGTGGTCGCTCAGGTCGCGCGTCGCGGCGGTGACCGGCTCGTAGTACTCCTTTTCCTCGTGCTCCTCGCGCCGGCCGCCGGCGTCGAACCCTTCGAGGAGGATCTCCTCCCAATCGATCTCGTCCTTGTGTTCTTCTTCCTTGGGCTCCTCCGCCGCAGGCTCGGCCTCCGCGGTTTCGTCGTCCTCGTCCTCCTCGGGCTCGACCAACTCGAGAAACGGGTTCGTCTCCAATTCCTGCTTCAGATGCTGCTGCAAGTCGAGTAGCGGCATGTACAGGAGATCCATCGCCTGATAGAGGCGTGGATTGATCTTGAGTTCCTGCCTGAGCTGCGTGCTCTGATGCAGTCCAGTCTTCATGTCGCCTCCGGCGGGGCCGGCCGAGTACCCGGGCGCGGTCCTACGCGGCCGAGAAGCGCGCCCGAAGGCGCGCGGTGAGCGTGGGCCCGAGGTAGATCTCGGCCACCGTTTCATCGAATACGAGTTGTTGCACCGTTCCCGACACCTTCACCAATCCGTCGAACATGATGTAAGCGCGGTCCACGATGTCGAGCGTCTGCTCGACGTTGTGGTCGCTGATCAACACGCCGATCCCCCGATGGCGGAGGCCGGCCACAATAGTCTGGATGTCGTGCACGGCAATGGGGTCCACCCCCGCGAACGGTTCGTCGAGCATCATGAATTTGGGCTGCGTGACGAGGGCGCGAGTGATTTCGAGCCGCCGCCGCTCCCCGCCTGACAAGGCATACGCCTTGTTCTTCCGCAAATGTTTGATGCCCAGCTCGTCGAGGAGGTGCTCGAGGCGTTCGTGTCGCTGCTCCGTCGAGAGGGGGAGCGTCTCGAGGATCGCCATGATGTTGTCTTCCACGGACAGCTTTCGAAACACCGACGGCTCCTGCGAGAGATAGCCGATTCCGCGGCGCGCCCGCCGGTACATCGGCATCTCCGTGATATCCTCGCCGTCGAAGCGGATGCGCCCCGCCTGTGGCGGGATGAGCCCGACGATCATGTAGAACGTCGTTGTCTTGCCTGCCCCATTGGGGCCCAAGAGTCCGACGATCTCCCCTTGTTGCAGCCGCAGCGCCACGTCGTTCACCACCTTGCGGCGCCGGTACATCTTCACCAGGCCATCGGCTTCGAGGAGGCTGTGACCCGGCACGGTCTGCTCGGGCGAGATGGGGACGGGCCCGGACGGCCGCTCCCCGGTCTCGAGCAGCACCCGCGCCAACTCGGACCGATAGCCGCCGAGTTCCTCCCACACGCCGGGTGCCACACTGAGCTCCGAGTCGGGCGCCTCGAGCCCACCCGGCGGGAGCAGGACGACACCTTCCCGAACCAACCTCGGCAATAACGAACTGCGGAGGTAGCCACGCACCTCATCCAGCGAGAGACGGCCGGATTCGCGCTCCGCGTCCCGCCCCTCGGCGCGGACCAACCGGAGGTGATGGTCGCGGAACGCGATCGCCACGGCATTGAGCGAGGTCTTGCCCGTGTCGTCACTTGCCGTAAGGAGGCAGCCGAGCAGCAGCGCGAGCGACCGGTCAGCCTCGGCGATGCGATGCAGCAGGGCGCGCACGCCGCGCGGCACGTCCGCGGGCATCCCGCGTGGCGCGCCGGATCCGTTGGTCTCGGTCACCGATCCCCCGTGGGGTCGCGCAGTGGATCGACCGCCGTCCCTTCCGCCCGCGGAGCGGGCGGCGGGGACGTGGACGCCGGCGGGTTCGGGGACGACGTGGGCGGTGAAGCGGGAGACGAGGGGGCGGCGGAGTCGGCTGGAGCCGCCGTCGCCGCGCCAGCCTTGCCCTTCTTCTTTCGCAGGTATTTCGGCACGGTGTCGGAGAGAATCCGGGCGCGGCGGATCGAATCTTTCTTCACCGTATCGGATTGCGGTTCGAGATAGACGCCTGCGGCGCTATCGATCACAGTCACCGTGTGGACCTGACGGTTGACGAGATCGATCGTGATCACCCGACCGCGTACGTAATTGAGCGCGGGGCGGGTCTGCGCTTTGTCGCGCGGCGCCAGCTGGTAGAACGCACGGGCGTTGACCTTGGCGACGACCGTCCGGACTTGCGGTTGGCTGTCCGATGCGGCGGTCGTCGTGCCGCCCGACGCGGTCGCGGGTGCGGCGCTCCCACGGCGAGCACCACTGACGACGCCCCCACCAGGCGCGGGCGACTGGGTAGATGCCTGGGACGTGCCGCGCGCGTGGATCGACGTCGTGTCGAAATACGAGATGATCGTGTCACCTTTCATCCAATCGCGTTCCTTCGACTTAAAGTGCGTGGAGTCGGGGATGCTCGTCGCATACGCCTTACGGATGGACCGGACCTGATGGATGACTTGCTGCGGCATGATCACGTCGATGGAGTCGGCTATAATATCGCGGTCCGGCGTCGTTGCGTGCGCCCGCGACGCGCCCCAGGCATACGAGCGTGAGAGCACCTTCGCGTCGAAGCGCATGTCGATCGTATCGGACGTCAGGTGCATGTCCTTGCTGACCGCATCGCCATGGCGCATGGCCAGCACCCGTGTCAGCTGATGGTTTTCGGCGAACAGGTCGATGATGTCGCCGCGGAGGGTGAACGGGTGCTGCTTGTCGTGGCCCACGATGGTCGGCGAGCCGAGGATGAGCCTCGCGTAGCCCGTGCCCTGATTCATGAATGCCGAATCGCTCGTCGCCGTCAAATCGGTCCGCTTGATCACGACGCGTCGGGACGCATAGACCAGACTGTCGCCGTCCATGTAGACCCGGTCGGCGTCCACGCCGGCCGTATCGGGCACCGAGTTCGCCGAGTCCCGCTGGACGAGATGCATGTGCGGGCGCCCGGTCGCCGTGAGCTGGGCGCGGGTTCGGATCCCGGGCAGCACGCGGAGATAGTCCGCGTGGGGCCCTCGCATCGTCGTGCCCGTGGACATGACCGCATAGACTTCCGTGTCCGCGAGTAGCCGCCCCGAACTCACGTAGTACGTCCCGTGGTGCGCATCCACGGTGATTCGCGGCTCCGTGTAGTGCACGTGCCCGATCAAGTACAACAATCCCTGCTCATCGTAATACTCGGCACTGTCCGACTTGAGCGTGTTCTCCTGGTTCCGGCAGTGCGCGATCACGCCGCCCGCAAAGAAAGTGTTGTATTTCCCACTGGGCAGCTTGATGGAGTTGCTGTGACTGGTGGGCGTGGCATCCGTATACAAGTCGCACGGCTTGTTCTCCTCTTGCGCGCCGGCCGACGCCGGACCGGCGGCGATCCCGACCACGGCGCCACCGGCGGTCGTCAGCGCGGCGCCAAGGATGAGACGGTACGCCAGGTGGTAGCGCACGTCGGCTCAGGGCGACCGCGGGGCGGGCGGCGGCGGCGAGCTCGCCCCAGGTTTGGTGGTCGTCAGCGATGCCCGCGGCGTCGTGGCGGGAGTCGTCCCGACGGAGGGGTGCGGTACGACCAGTGCGCCCTTGGACACGGGTGCCGCACCCGCTGACGGCGGAGTGCCGTGGACGCCCGGCTTCGGACTCGCCGTCGCGGGCGCGCCGGCGTGATGCGCGGAATCCGGCGGTGTGCTCGTCAGGTTGACTACCCCCGCCGTACCGGCGCATTCCCGGAGACACCGAACGTTGTTCATGTCCGGATCGGACGTAAATCCGACCCCCGTGGTATGACGATGCGCGGTATCGGTCAGCACGAACGGGGAGTCGCTGCTGATCTGATTCTGCGCCTGCGCGTAGCGGAGCTGCTCCGTCGTGAGCCGACGACCGTCCACCCCGGTGACGATCACGTCGCCCCGCGCTTCCATATTGCCCGTGCGGGTGTTGTAGGTCCCCTCGCGCGACGTCAAGACGGCGTTCGGCGCCCCCGTGACGGTGAAGAAATACGTCGTGTCCACACGCATCTCGATGCGCGTGTTGTCGTCGAAGAAATATCCAGTGTCGGCGTGCAGCTCGGATTTCATCACGCCGTGGTCGGTGACTCGCGACTTCGCGTGATAGAAAACCTGATCGGCTGAATCGGCGAGCGGGTCGCGCGCCGCCACGGGCGGCGTCGTGCCCGACTTGCATGCGCTCATCCCACTGAGCACGATCGCCGCGATGCCGATCGCGAGCCGCGCCGGCGGTCCCATCGGGCCTGTCGCGCCGCGGCGCGTCATGCCGATCCTGCCCGCAGCAGGTCATGCAGGTGGACGATGCCGTCCACCCGCCCTGCCGCATCGAGCACCGGCAGCGCCATGATCCCCTTGCCCTGCATCCGGAACACCGCCGCACTCCCCAATTCGTCCGCTCGCGACGTCCGCGGGGCCTGCGTCATGACATCTCGGACGGCCACACTCTGCCACTCGGGCGTGCGGTCGATCAGCCGCATCATGTCGCCGACCGTCACCACCCCCATCAGGTGCCGTGAGTCGTCCACGACCATCACCGTGCCGCGCCGCTCGGCCATCTGGACCACGGCCTCGAGCATCGTCGCACTGGCGGGCAAGATCGGCAGATCCTCGACCACCATGACGTCGGTGACGCGTGTGAGGAGCCGTTTCCCGAGCGGCCCACCCGGATGCAACCGCGCGAAGTCCTCCCGCCGAAAGCCCTTCTCGAGCAGGAGCGCGACAGCGAGCGCATCGCCGACGGCGAGCGCGGCCGTGGTACTGGTCGTCGGCGCGAGATCGTGCGGGCACGCTTCCTCGTCTACCGCGGCGTCGAGGACGACGTCGCAAGTGCGACCCAGCAGTGATTTCGCGGCGCCCGTGATGCCGATCGTCCGCACCCCGAAGCGCTGCAGGTGCTCGAGCAGGGCCATGAGCTCGGCCGATTCCCCACTCTTGGAGATGAGGATCGCGACGTCGTCGGCCCCCACGATGCCGAGGTCACCGTGGACGCTGTCTGCCGGATGCAGAAACGCGGCCGGCGTGCCCGTCGAGGTGAGCGTCGCTGCGATCTTGCGACCAATCAGCCCCGATTTTCCGACGCCGGCGACAATGACGCGGCCACGCGAGCCCGCGATCAGCAACACGGCGTCGGCGAAGCGTCCGTCGAGGCGGCGCTCGACGTGCTCGAGCGCGAGCCGTTCCTGGCGAATCACCGTCCGTCCCCGCCCGACGATCTCGGCGATGTGGGCCGCGCCAACCTCCCCGGCGGCCGCCGCGGCAGCCGCACTCGTCGCCGGCGGCTCAGGCGTCCGCATCCGTGCATCCGTCACGAAACACGCTCGGCACGTGGAGGCGCGGCCGCCAACACCCCGGCCGACCGCTGCCCCACGAGGTCGGCGTCGGATGGCGCCTCGGTCGTCCCCCGGACGTACCGCTCCACCACCTCGTCCCATTGTCCGCGCGCGCGCAACAACAGCTCCGCAAATTCGCGCACTGCGCCGCGGCCGCCGCCGTGCGCGAGCTGGACGCTCGCGGTCCCGCGGACCTCGGCGACGGCGTTGCCGACCGCCACCGGGAGGCCGACGAGCCGCATGATCGCCAGATCGGGGAAATCATCACCCACGAACGCCGTCTCGCCGAGGGAGATGCCGCGACGCTCGAGGATGCGGAGGAGGCCGGGCAGCTTTCGCGCTTGCGCGTCCTGGTACAGGTCATCGGCTCGGAGCTCGTGGGCCCGCAGCCGCACGCTCTCGGAGACGCGGCCGGTCACGATAGCCACGAGCAGCCCGGCTTCGCGGAGGAAGAACACGCCAAGGCCGTCTTGGATGTCGTAGCGCTTGAATTCCACCGGCGTACCGGCCACGTCACCCAAATAGATGCCGCCATCGGTCAGGACACCATCGACGTCCAGGCCGACCAGCCGAATCCGCCGGGCCAGCGCGGGGTCGAGATCACGCGTGGGTTGAGTCACCGGCGGCACAGGTCCCACACGTCGATCACCTGATCGACGAGCCGTTCGAGATCCACGAGGGGCAGCATGTTCGGGCCATCGCTTGGCGCCGCATCGGGATTCGGATGCGTCTCCACGAAGAGTCCCTGCGCGCCCGCAGCCACTGCCGCCAGGGCCAATGCGGGAATGTATTCGCGAGCGCCACCGCTCGAACCGCCGACGCCATGCCCCGGCCGCTGCACGCTGTGCGTCGCGTCGAAGATCACGGGCACATCGCACGCCTGTTGCAGGCGGCGGAATGCGCGCATGTCCACAACGAGGTCCCCGTAGCCGAAGAAGGTGCCCCGCTCCGTGACGGCGACTTCGGTCGGGCTCCCGTTCGGAGCCGACGCGCGGGCCTTGCCGACCGCGCCGCGCATCCCCTCGGGCTGCATCCACTGGCCCTTCTTGATATTCACCGGGTTGCCCGTCGCACCGGCGGCCACCAGAAGATCCGTCTGTCGGCACAAGAACGCCGGAATCTGCAAGACATCGACAACCGCGGCCGCGGCGGCGCATTGCGATGCGTGGTGGACGTCGGTCAAGGTGCGGAGCCCGGTGGCCTCGTGCACGCGCTGCAACGCAGCCAGCCCGGCGTCGAGTCCCGGGCCGCGCGCGGCGTCGGGATTGGACCGGTTGGCCTTGTCGAAGCTTGCCTTGTAGATCACGCCGCCCGGGACGCGCTCGGCCAGCCGCGCCAGGTGCTCCCCGACCCGCAGATTGAGCGCGTCATCCTCGATCACGCACGGCCCCGCGATCAGGAAGAACGCATCAGGTGGGAACGCCAGGGTCGCAGCGGGCACTGCTCAGTCGCCAGCCTCGACGAGCCCGCGACCCGCCGTCGGCGCGAGGTCGGTGGCTGGACTCGGGGCCGTTGTGGCCTGGGCTCGCGTGCGCGCGTGTTTGACCGCCGCGGCGATGAAGCCGGCGAACAGCGGATGCGGGCGCGTCGGGCGCGATCGCAGCTCGGGGTGAAACTGGCATCCGATGAACCACGGATGGTCGGGCAACTCGATCATCTCGACCAGCGAGCCATCGGGCGACAACCCACACAATCGAAGCCCGTGCTCCACGAAGGCGTCGCGATATTGGTTCGACACCTCGTAGCGGTGCCGGTGCCGCTCCCGGACCTCGGGCACCCCGTACACCTCGGCCGCCCGCGACCCGCGTGTCAGCCGGCAGACATAGGCGCCCAGCCGCATCGTGCCGCCCATGTCGGTGACGTGCTGCTGCTCTTCCATGAGCGAGACGACCGCATTGTCGCACTCGGGCGCGAATTCACTGGAGTTGCTGTCGGACAAACGGATCACGTTGCGCGCGAACTCGACGATCGCCACCTGCATCCCCAAGCAGATCCCGAGGAACGGGAGCCGCGTCTCCCGCGCACTGCGGATCGCTTCCACCATGCCATCGACCCCCCGGACACCAAAGCCGCCCGGCACGAGCAGGCCGTCGAACTCGGCCAACGTCGTCCGCGCGGTCGTGGCGTCCGTGAAGGTGTCGCTCCCGACCCACGAGATATCGACCCCCACGTCGTTGGCGATGCCACCATGGATGAGCGCTTCCTGGACACTCTTGTAGCTATCCACGAACTCGGTGTATTTGCCGACGACCGCGATCTTGACGCGCGTCCGTGGCGCGATGATCCGCTGGACCATGGCGCGCCACGCCGACAAGTTCGGGTCCGGGGTCTCGAGATTGAGGCGTTGGACGACGCGCGCATCCATCCCCTGCTCGTGGAAGACGAGTGGGATCTGATAGATCGTGGGGACATCGCGACTCTCGATGACCGCGCCGAACTCGACGTTGCAGAACAAGGCAATCTTCCGCTTGGTCTCCTCCGACAACGGCCGCTCGGTCCGGCAGATCAGGATGTCGGGCTGGATCCCGATCTCCATGAGCTCGCGCACCGAATGCTGCGTTGGCTTCGTCTTGACTTCCCCCGCGGCTGCGATGAACGGCACGAGCGTGAGGTGGATGAAGAGCGCGTTGTCGCGTCCGACTTCCTGTCGGAACTGCCGGATCGCCTCCAGGAACGGGAGCGATTCGATGTCGCCGACCGTGCCGCCGATCTCGACGATGACCACATCGTTGTCCGGGGCGATCCGCTTCATCGCCGCTTTGATCTCATCCGTGATGTGCGGAATGACCTGGACCGTCGATCCCAGGAACTCGCCGCGGCGCTCCTTGGTGATCACATTCAAGTAGATCCGGCCGGTCGTGACGTTGTTGGTCTGCGAGAGCGCGCGGTCGATGAACCGCTCGTAGTGGCCGAGATCGAGATCGGTCTCCGCCCCGTCGTCGGTGACGAACACCTCGCCGTGCTGAAAGGGCGACATGGTCCCGGGATCGACGTTCAGGTACGGATCGAATTTCATGATGGTCACGCGCAGCCCGCGCTCGACGAGCAGGCGCCCCAACGACGCGGCCGCGATCCCTTTGCCCAGGGACGAGACCACCCCGCCGGTGACGAAGATGAATCGCGTCGTTTGCGCTCGCGCTTCGGTCACCATCAGACGCGTACCTCAGATTGGAGAGTCCGACTGCTGCGGCGCTCGGGTCCCGCTACCGCCCACAATGCATTCGCGCGTTCCAGATCCGCCTCGGTGTCGATCCCCCCCATCGCCGGAGGCTCGGGCACCACCGCCACACCCATACCCCATCCGCCAGCCAACGGCCGGAGCTGCTCGAGCCGCTCACTCAGCTCCAACGGGTGCGGCGGAAGCGCGACCCATGCCGCCAACGCCGCTCGCGTGTACGCATAGATGCCGAGGTGCAGTCGAACCAGCGGATCACGAATCGCCTGATCGGTCGTGTCGCGGAGATACGGGATCGGGGCCCGCGAGAAATAGAGCGCCCGCCCATCATCGCCGCACACCACTTTGACGGCGCTCGGCTCACCCAAGATCGACGCATCGGACACCGCGGCCGCCGTGCCCAGCGGAAAGGTACCGCTCGCCACCTGGTCGATCGCCCCGCGGACCGCGTCCCCGCCGATGAACGCCTCATCGCCTTGAACGTTCACCACGATGTCGAATCCACGATATGCCGTCTTCGCGGCAGCCTCGGCGACCCGATCCGTGCCTGAGAGATGGTCAGGACTCGTGAGCACGCACTCGCCACCGGCCCGGGTCACGACCGTAGCCACCGCGTCACTCTCGGTGGCTACGATGACTCGGTCCGCCGCATGCATCGTCATGACCCGCTCCCACACCCGCACGATCAGTGGCGCGCCGGCCAGGTCCCGCAGCGGCTTGGTGGGGAGCCGTACCGCCCCCAGCCGGGCAGGAATCACCACGAGGATACTCACCCGCGATCCTGACGCGGCGTGATACAGCGCAATCGACCAACGGGCGGCCGGAGCCGTCGCGGCCGGGCGTTAGCAAGATTCACGCCATTCAACCTACCCGTTGCGGGATCAAAAATCAAACCAGAAAATCCCACGACCAGCCCGTCCCGGCCGACGTCTCGGCTCGGCCGCATCACTCACGGAACGCAGGTCAGCCCCGCGGCACCGTTCCACTGAGCGCGATGAAGGCGCGATGCGTCATCGGATCGATCAGTCCATCGACCCGGAGGATGAACAGTTGCAGGCGGAGCCCGACATTCTGGGTCAAATCGGGGAGACTGTGCACGCCCGCGCCTCCGATGGCATACCGGATGCCGATGCTCGGCGCACCGATGTACGGCAACGCGAGGGCATGGAACGGGATCAGATACATCGACTCGACCCACACCAACTGGTCGCCGCCCTCCGGCAGCAGCGCCAGCGTGGGGAGAGTGTACGTCCCGCCGACGTAGGAGAACCGCTGTGGCGGCGCGGTCGCGCCATCGGTCGCGAGCGCATGCGCGAACAGCGTGAACTCATGATCGAAGAACGCGCGAAAGGCCAACGACGCGTCGCCCGTGATCTGTGCGAACGGCGCGCCATCGGGGGACGTCCACGGAACCTCGACTCCGAGCTTGGCGGCCGCGACGACGCCCGCCGGCGAGGCCCAATGGCCGCTCAGGCCAGCGATCCCCGACGCGATATGCCCGGTCGCGACCGAGGGGTTCGGGCGGAGAATTCCTCCGCGGTCGGCGGGGTCAAACAGACTCCAGACCGAATGCGATGACCCGCTGTCGGGGCCGATCGAGTGCGAGAACTCGTCGCGTGTACCGACGTACGCGGTGGCGCCCGCGGTCTCGTCCGGACGTTCGCCGTGCCATTCAAGGGTCGCCTCGGCCCGGTCGGCGCGAAAATAATTTCGCCCGTCGGCCCCGCCGATCAGCGCTCCCACGGAGTTGGTGAAATCCGAAGCGCTCCAATCATCGTTGGTCAGGGTCGCGCGCTCGGCCAGCGCGCGCACCGACAGATGGTGACTCACGACCACCGTGCCCCGAAAGGATGGGTCCACCAGCCCCAGATTGGACCGGTACGTGGCGAGCGCATCCAGCACGACGCGATCGTCGGGCAGCGCGAGGCGCGGGCCAAAGGGCACCGAGACGCCGTCGCTGCGGTCGTACGACGGCAGCCGCAACCCGAAGAGACCGGGGAAGTACACGACATCGGCGATCGAGATGCCAACCGCGGAGAGCGAATCGACCGCGCCGCCGACCCCGGCGCGCGTCGCGCTGTCCGCGGGTGGGATCAGGGGGGTCGCCTGAGCGCCGGACGACCGCGCCAGCGTGACGACGGCGACCACGGTGCTGGCCAGCCAGCGCACCGTCAACCGATGCGAGACGCGTCTCCCCGCGAGCGACCGCGCGCCCCTCATCGATGCACTTCCGGACAGCGGCTCCCGCCGCCCGTCATCACGCCGCGAGCTGAAGAAAATTCGACAGAAGTCGCCTGCCTCCCACCGTGAGCACCGATTCCGGATGGAACTGGACCCCCCACACCGGATGGGTGCGGTGATGCACGGCGTGGATCTCATCCGAATCTCCGGCCGCTCGCGCGATGACATCGAGCGACGCGGGGAGCGACGCAGCCTCGACGATCAGCGAGTGATAGCGCATCGCCTCGAATGGCGATGGCAGTCCCTCGAACAACCCGGTGCCGTCGTGGAGGATGGCGGATGTCTTCCCGTGCATCACCCGCTGCGCGCGCACCACACGCCCCCCGTATGCCTCACCGATGGCCTGATGCCCGAGGCAGACACCGAGGATCGGTAGCTCCGCCCCCCACCGCGTGATCAGCGGCACGCTGACACCCGCTTGGTGCGGGGTGCAAGGCCCGGGAGAGATGACCACCGCACGGAGGCCGAGCCGGCCGATCTCATCGACGGTGATGGCGTCATTGCGACGCACGAGCGGGCGTTCGCCCAACTCGCCCAAATATTGGACGAGGTTGTACGTGAACGAGTCGTAGTTGTCTACGACCAGGACAGGGCCGCGGGGGTCGTGGACGGGTCGAGAGGCGGGCATGGGGTGGACAGTATACACCTCAGCCTCGGGGATGAAACTGGCGGTGCACGCTTCGGAGGTACTCGCGATCGACGTGGGTGTAGATCTGCGTGGTGGAGATGTCCGCGTGGCCGAGCATGTCCTGCACGGCCCGGAGATCCGCGCCGCCTTCGAGCAGGTGCGTCGCGAATGAATGGCGGAGAGTGTGCGGCGTGACACGCTTCCCGATCCCTGCAGCGGTCACGTATTTCCGGAGGACTTTCCAGGCGCCCATCCGCGACAGTGGTGCCCCGCGGACATTGAGGAGCAGCGCCCCTTTCCCGGCTCCGCGCTCGAGCTTGGGCCGCAACTCCCGGAGATAGATCGCCACGGCGGCGATCGCCGGTCGGCCGATCGGGACCAGGCGTTCCTTGCTGCCCTTCCCGAACACCCGAACCAGACCATCCTCCAGTAACACATCACGCACGCCCAGCGTGATCCATTCCGATACGCGAAGCCCCGCGCCGTACGCCAACTCGAGGAGCGCGCGATCGCGGAACACCAGGGTATCGTCGAGCGTAGGTGCGCCAAGGAGCCGTTGGACCTCCTCGACAGAGAGCACGGCGGGGAGGCTCCGCCAGCGCCGGGGCAGCTCGAGCCGCTCCGTCGGGTCGCGCACGACATGGCCGTCGCCCAGCAAGAACCGGTAATACGTCCGGACGGCCGACACGTTGCGGCGGATCGATGCTGACGCGAGCCCCAGGTCCTTGAGGTGGTAGACATAGTCGCGGACCAGCGCAGCGGGTACCGCCGCCGGCGCGGCCGCTCCGCGTGATGTCGCGTAGCCGACGAAGCGGGCGAGATCGCGGCCGTAGGCATCCTGCGTCGGCGGGGCCGCGCTGCGTTCCAGGGCCAGGAAATCCGCGAACGGCTCGAGTAGAAACGCGCGAGCGGAGCCGTCGGGCAACCAGGCCGCGGTGGCGGACGTCCCCGGCACCGGGACGCCGCCCTTGATCAACCCGCGCGCGGCGAGGACGGAACGACCGTCGCCACCGCCATGCACGCGAGCCCCTCGCCACGCCCGATCCACCCCATCCCTTCGTTCGTCTTGCCCTTGATGCTGACCGCATCCACCGACAAGCCCAACGCGGCCGCTACAGCCGTCCGCATGGCATCGCGGTGGGGCGCGATGCGGGGCCGCTCCGACACGACGGCCACGTCCACCTGTTGGGGCGCGAACCCCCGCGCGCGGATGCGCGCCACCGCCTCGCGGAGCATCTCGATCGAGTCCCGACCGCGATGCGCGGGGTCCTGATCGGAGAACATCTCGCCGATGTCGCCCGCTGCAGCCGCGCCCAGGATCGCGTCGGTCACCGCGTGGGCGATCGCATCACCGTCCGAGTGACCGTGGAGATGCACGTCGGATGGGATCTGGATGCCGCCCAGCACCAGCGGCCCGCCGGCCGCGAATCGATGCGAGTCGTAGCCGATTCCCACGCGCGCGGTCACAGGAGCGGCGCTACCGCGAGATCCGACGCATGGCGGACGCTACGCTGCGGCGGTCGCGCCCGTCGGCGCCGCCGCGAGAGGCGCGGCGAGGGGCGCGGCGAGGGGGGCGGCGCCCATGGCGTCCGCCGGGATGATGGAGTAGTCCTGTCGGCGGCGTGCGGGGCGGAACCCGGCGTCGCGAATCAATCGGTCCAATTCCCCGATCGTCGTCCGGTGGGTCGTGTTTGCCGCCGACACCACGTTCTCCTCGATCATCAGCGACCCGAAGTCGTTGCACCCGAACCGGAGCGCGAGCTGGCCGATCTTCAGTCCCATCGTCACCCAACTGGCCTGCAGGTTCGGCACATTGTCGAGGACGATCCGGGCAATCGCCACGGTGCGCAGATACTCGACCGCGTCGGTCTTGGGCTGGCGCGACATCGTCGGCGTGTTTTCGGGTTGGAGCGGCCAGCAGATGAACGCGGTGAAGCCGCCGGTCCTCGACTGGACCTCCCGTACCCGCTCCAGATGCTCGATCCGCTCGGCCAACGTCTCCCCGATCCCGTACATCATCGTCACCGTCGTCTTCATCCCTTCCTGGTGCGCGATCTCCATGATCTCGAGCCACCGATCGGCGCCGGCCTTCTTCTTGGCCACCAGATCCCGAACCCGCTGCACGAGAATCTCACCGCCGCCGCCGGGTACGGAATCGAGCCCGGCCGCTTGGAGCTCACGGATCACCGTACGTGCATCCATCCGGTACAGCTTCGCGAAGAAGTCGATCTCGCTCGGGCTGAACCCGTGAATGTGGATGGGGTGGTGCTCCTTGATGTACCGCAGGAGGTTCAAGTACCACTCGAACTTGATGTACGGGTTATGCCCCCCCTGCATCAGGATCTGCACGCCACCGAGGGCCTTGGTCTCCTCGATCTTCTGGCCGATCTGCTCGTAGGAGAGCGTGTACCCCTCGGGGTGTTTCGGGCGACGGTAGAAGGCGCAGAATCCGCAGTCGGCGACGCAGACGTTCGTGTAGTTGATATTGCGGTCTACGATGAACGTGACCACGTCGTCGGGGTGCTTTTCACGCCGGACGCGATCGGCCTCCGCGCCAAGCTCCAACAGCGGCGCGTCAGCATACATGTCGAGGATATCAGCCACGGCGGTCGTCATCAGGCGGCGGGGAGGAAGGCGAGCGTCCCGTCCGGCACCTGGCCCGCGACCACCAGCCTACGGTAGAACTCGGTAAGCCCAGCCAAGTGTGCGTAGGAGAGCCCATAGTCGAGGCCGGACAGATACTCGAGGCACGCCGGCTGAGGGACGCCCGTCGCCGCGGCCGCTTGGGCCGCCAGGGGCTCCAGGTGGCCGACTCCCCAGTCGCGGGACGCGAGGAGCCCTCTATGTACCCGGACCGCGTCCGAGGCCGCAGTGGTGCGCTGCGCGACCCACACCGCGAACACGAAGGGCAGCCCGGTCCACCGCTTCCATTCGAGCCCCAGGTCATAGGCAAAGGGATAGCTCTCGTTGTCGTGGCGTCCCGTCAACAGGAGCGCCGCGTCGCCGATCACGAGCCGGGCGTCATGTTCTTCGTCGCCAAACCGAGCGACATCGCTGAGCTCGGCATCCCCCGCAACGAAACTCGGCCGGCACCGCCAGACATGGCGAAAGAGCATTTCGAGCAACGCCACGCTCGTCATCGAGCTCCGACTCACGAGCACCCGGTGCCCGCCCAGATCGTCCGCGGGCCGTTTGGCGAACAGCATCACACTTCGGACCGGCCCATCGCATGAGATGGCAAGATCAGGGAGCAGGAGATATCGCTCGGCATCGCGGGCGTACTCGACCGCCGACACGACGCTGACGTCGAGCGCGCCCGCTCCCATCATGCGATTGAGGGCCGTCGGAACCCCATCGACCACGGAGGCGGCCAACGGCACGATTCCCCGATCGATGGCCCCGTAGACTGGGTAGCAGTTGACGTAGGGGATCCGTCCGACGCGAACCGAGGGCGGGGCCGTGCCCACGCTACGCGGCCGCCGCGACGGTGGCACCCGCGGGGTGCGTGGGGCTCGGCGCCCCTCCCTGCCCTGGTGCATCGTCGAAGGTCCGCACCACCCGATAGAACGAGTCGCGTTCGACGGGGATCTTCCGGGCGCCTCGAACGAGGCGCAGGATCTCGTCGAGCGACATGCCTTGCGCCGTATGGGCACCCGCCTCGTGGTAGATCTTCTCGCGAACCACCGTGCCTTCCAAGTCGTCCACGCCGAAGGCGAGCGCCGCCTGCGAGAGGAAGGGGGTGACCATGATCCAGTGCGTCTTCACGTGGTCGATGTTGTCCAGGTATAACCGAGCGACGGCGAGGTTGCGCAGATCATCGAACCCCGACGTCGCGGTGCCTTCGCGGCCAAGTGTCGTGCCCAATTCGTTGTGATCGGGGTGGTACGCCAACGGGATGTAGGCGAGAAACCCACCCGTCTCATCTTGCAGGCGCCGCAACAGCGAGAGGTGCTCGACTCGGTCCTCGAACGTTTCAACATGCCCGTAGAGCATCGTACAGTTGGAGCGGATTCCGAGCTGGTGGGCCGTGCGGTGCACATCCAGCCATTCCTCCGCGGCCAGCTTGCGATCGGCGATCGTCGCTCGCACCGCTCGGCTGAACACTTCGGCCCCGCCGCCCGGCAGCGTGTCCAGTCCGGCGTCGCGCAACGCCCGCAACACGTCGGCGACCGGGATCTTATCGATCCGGGCGATGTGCGCGAGCTCCACGGCTGTCAGCGCCTTGATGTGGACGTGCGGGTACCGGGCCTTGAGCGCCTCGAACATCTCGACGTAGTACGCGAGTCCGGCCTGCATATCGAGTCCGCCCACAATATGGAACTCACGGGTCAGGCCGTTGTCGGCGGCGCGGGCTTCCTCGAGGACTTGGTCGAGCGTGTAGTGGTAAGCCCCCGATTCCTTCGGCAGTCGGGCAAAGGAGCAGAAGACGCAGGTCTTCCGGAGCACGCAGATGTTGGTGGGGTTGATGTGCTGATTGGCGGCAAACGTCACGCGGTCGCCGTGCTTGCACCGGTTGATCGCGTCGGCCAGCAGCCCCACGCCCAGCAGATCCGGAGTGCGAAAGAGGGTGACGCCGTCGGCGTCGCTCAATCGCTCACCCGCTTCCACCTTGTCGGTGATCGGCAGCAGCGCGGCGTCGATCAGCCGATCCCGGTTGATCATCGGGACGATCCTGTCGCCACTGCTCACTCAGGCCCTCCTCACTCCGTACGGCGTGGGCGATCCGTCCGGCCGCCGCACATTGCGGCGACCGCGGGTGCGAGCCCGCGGGGCGGAGTCCCAGGGTCGATCACGCGTCGAGCTTCCGGTTCAGATACGCCATCGCGTCGCCAACCGTCTTGAGCTTTTCGGCGTCCTCGTCCGGGATGTCGATGTTGAACTCCTTCTCGAATTCCATGACGAGTTCGACGATATCGAGGCTGTCGGCCCCCAGATCTTCGATGAAGCTCGCGTCATCCGTGAGCTTCTCGCGCTCGACGCCAAGCTCCTTTTCGATGATGTCCTTCACCTTCTCCGCGTTATCTGACATGCACCCCTCGGTGTGGTCCAGTGTAGGCACGACAGCGGTCGCCTCGGCCAATTTAATGTGAGCCCGTGGCGGAGGTTAGGGCGGCGCCCCTGGCGCCACCCCCTACATCACCATTCCCCCGTCCACGACGAAGACCTGCCCCGTGATATACGAGGCCGCCTCGGACGCCAGAAATGTCACCAGCGAGGCCACGTCCGCCGGCGTCCCTAAGCGCTCGAGAGGGATCTGCCGCTGCAGGGCCGCACGTGCGTCGGGCGTCATCCGGGCGGTCATTTCCGTCTCGATGAACCCAGGTGCCACAACGTTGGCCAACACGCCGCGCGACGCCAGTTCTTTGGCCACCGATTTCGTGAAGCCGATCAACCCCGCCTTGCTCGCCGCGTAGTTCGACTGGCCCTTGTTGCCGATCAGCCCCACGACGCTGGAGATGTTGATCACTCGCCCCCATCGGCGCTTCATCATCCCGCGCGATGCCGCCCGGGTGGTGGCGAACGCACCCCGCAAATTCGCGTCGATCACGGCCTCCCATTCCGCATCTTTCATCCGCGGGAGGATGTTGTCGCGCGTGACGCCCGCGTTGTTGACCAGGATGTCGAGCGACCCGAACGCGCTCTCGACTGCCGCGATGAGCGCCGTGACGGCCGGCACGTCCGTGACATCGCACCCGAAGCCGCGTGCCGGGCCCCCGAGCGCGGCCGCCACCTCCTCCGCCCGTGCCTGGTCGCGACCCACCACCGCGACCGACGCGCCGGCCGCAGCCAGCGCGCTCGCGATCGCATGGCCGATCCCGCGAGTGCTTCCCGTGACGAGTGCCACCCGTCCGGACAGATCGATGCGCATCAGGCCACCCGCGCGAGCAATTGTTCGACCTCGACAGCCGTGCCACACGTCGCGGTCGCCACACCCGGTGCGATCCGCTTGACGAGCCCGGTGAGCACGGCACCGGGGCCCATCTCCACGAAGAGCGCCGTCGGGAAGGCCTGCGCCAACCCTCGCACCAACTCGACCCACCGGACGGGAGACGTCAACTGGCGCAGCAGTCGGTCACGCGCGCCCGCGGCGGTCGTACATGGCATCGCGTCCACGTTGGAGTAGACGGGGACTCGAGGGTCGTCGAGATGGGCCGACGCGAGCGCGTCCCGCAATCCCTGCGCGGAGGGACGCATGAGGGGTGAATGGAACGCGCCGCTCACCGGCAACCGAACGGCGCGCTTCGCCCCGTGTTCCTTGGCGAGCGCCATCGCGCGCTCGACGCCCGCGACCTCGCCCGACACGACAGTCTGTTCCGGCGTGTTGTAGTTGGCCGGGACGACCTCACCGGCCTCGTCCGACGCTTGCGCACAGAGCGCGTCGATTGGCGTCGTGAGTTCGCCGAGAATCGCCGCCATCGCACCGGGCCGCGCGTCACCCGCTTCGCGCATGAGCGTCCCCCGGCGACGGACGAGCCGAGCCCCTGCCTCCACGGTGACGGCGCCCGCCGCGTGATAGGCCGTGAATTCTCCCAGCGAGTGTCCTGCCGCCGCCCGCACGTGCGGGGCCAACTGACCGCTGGTCGCGGCCCACACGGCGGCCCCGTGGGCGAAGAGCGCTGGCTGCGCGTTGTCAGTCATGGTGAGCTCATCCGAGGGGCCCTCGAAGCACAGCCGACTGATGGGTGCTCCAATCGCGGCGTCCACCGCGTCGAACACCGCGCGCGCGGGCGCCGATGCCGCGGCGAGGTCGCGACCCATACCCGGCTTCTGCGACCCCTGCCCGGGGAACAACAGCACGACATCCACTCAGAACCGAACGACCATCGAGGCCCAGGTAAACCCCGCGCCAAAGGTGACGAACAGCACCGTCGAGCCCTCGTGCACCCGGCCGGACTCGATCGCTTCGTCGAGCGCGATGGGGATCGTGGCAGACGATGTGTTGCCGTACCGGTCCACGTTGATGAAAACCTTCTCGAGCGGGATGTTGGCGTGTTTGGCCGTCGCTTCGATGATCCGCACATTGGCCTGATGGGGGATCAGCAGGTCGATGTCCTGGCCGGTCAGTCGCGCCCCATCGAGCGCCCGATCCGCGGCTTCCGCCATGGATCGGACCGCGTACTTGAACACTTCGCGTCCCGACATCTTCACGAAGTGGGTCCGGTCGAGCAGGACCTGGGCCGACAAGGGCGTCCGCGCTCCGCCGTGCGGCCGGTGGAGCAGGTCAGCGAGCGTCCCGTCACTGCGCAGAAACGACGAGAGAATCCCCCGGTGCCCCTTGGCGCGTTTGACCACGGCCGCGCCTGCGCCATCGCCGAACAGCACACACGTCGCGCGATCCGTCCAATCGAGAATCGCGCTCATCTTCTCCGACCCGATCACCACCACCGTCTCGGCGGACCCCGCCGTGAGCAACCCCTCCGCCACGGTCAGCCCGTACAGCCACCCCGAGCACGCCGCCGAGATATCGAACGCCGCGGCGCGTGTCGCGCCGAGCGTGGCTTGCACATCGACCGCGGTGGACGGCAGCAGCCGGTCCGGTGTCGCGGTACTCAGGATGATCGCATCGACCTCGCCCGCGCTCACGGCCGCTCGCTCCATCGCCTTGCGGGCCGCCTCGACGGCCATGCTACACGTGGACTCGCCATCCCGCGCGATCCGCCGTTCGTGGATCCCCGACCGTTCCACGATCCAGTCGTGGGTGGTCTCGATCCCGAGCGCCGCGAAGTCGTGGTTGGTCATGACGCCGGCCGGGAGGCCGCGTCCCGTGCCTGCGATGTACGCCAGCGGACGTTTCACGCCGAGGGGCCCGAGCCGGTCAGCCGACGCCCAATGTGCTCCGACAGTCGAGTCTCGACGGCCAGAAGCGCGACCTTGATGGCGTTCTTGATCGCCTGCGCGCTCGACTTGCCGTGCGAGATAATGCTGACGCCACGGACGCCGAGGAGCGGTGCGCCGCCCCGCTCCGAGTAATCGAGCGGCGCGAAGACGTCCCGCAGTGCGTCGCCGTCATAGCCATTGGCGACGAGCATGCTCAGCATCATCGGCGCGACCGCTTCGTAGAACTTCAGCAGCACATTCCCCACGAAGCCATCGCACACGACGACGTCGATGGGTCCCCGCTCGCTCGTCCCCGCCAGCACGTCGCGGCCCTCGACGTTTCCCTGGAAGTTGAGACCCGCGCACCGCAGCAACTGGTGGGCTTCCTTGACGACCTTATTGCCCTTTTCGGCCTCCTCGCCGATGCTCAGCAGTCCTACCGACGGATGCTCGCGTCCGAGGATGTCCTCCGCGTAGACGGCACCGAGCCGGGCGAACTGCACCAGCTCTTCGGCCGAGCAGTCCACGTTGGCCCCGCTGTCCACGACGACGACCGGCTCACGCGCCGTCGGGAAGACGGTGCTGATGGCCGGGCGACGAAGCCCGGGATGGAGGGAGAGGATGTCCTTGGAGGCCGCCATCTGCGCGCCCGTGTTTCCGGCAGAGACGAAGGCATCCGATCGACCATCGGCCTGCAGCCGGAGCCCGATCACCATTGAGCTCTGGAGCTTGCCGCGCACCGCGACCGACGCTTTGTCGGACATCGCGATGACGTCCGGCGCCTCGACCAACTCCACGCGGGCGCGCATCGGCGCGAGATGCGCGAGGTCCCCCGACAGTAGCGCGTCGAGCTGTGCGGTCACGACTCCCGTCCGCCCCACAAGTTGGACCACGTGGGTGTTGTCGAGCTCCGCGAGGGCGAGCAACGCGCCGGCCACGGGCGCACGGGGGGCGTGGTCGCCCCCCATGGCGTCCAACGCGATACGCGCCAAGGTTACGCTTCCCGAGCCGTGACCCGCTGTTGACCCGCGTAGTACCCGCACTCCTCGCACACGTGATGCGGCCGCTTCGGGCTCTGACAGCGGGGGCAGGCTTGGAGTACGATTTTGGGCGCCACCTTGTGCGTGTTGCGGGCGCGTTTCTTTCGCTTCGAGGTCCGGCGCTTCGGGACGGCCATGAGTCAGTGGGTCGAGGGATCCAAAGAAAGATGAATTAGGAATCAGCGGTCAGTCAGGCTGCGGGCGGTCCCCGCCGGGCGCGGATCACGTCGTGCCCGGCGTACCGCCCGGTGACCCGGCGTGGCGCAGGGCTGCCCAGCGATCGTCCACCCGAGGCGCGCAGCCACACGGCCCCGCATTGCGGTCCGCGCCGCAGGTCGGGCACAGACCGGCACAGTCTTCCCGACATTGGGTGAACTCGGGCGCACTCAAGAGCCATTGCTCCCGCACCGCCGACCGCACGTCGAGCTCCCGTGCCCGCGGGTCGTAGAGGGACACATCAGGATCGTCATCCGCGTCGTCCACGCCGGACTCCGCGAACAACCGTTGGAAGCGCTCGGCAACCGGCGTCTCCACCGCGGTCAGACACCGGCGGCACTCGCCGCGCAGCACCCCGCTGATCTGGCCACTCAAATAGAATCGACCTGGCCCCGCCGCCGACAGGCGGCCAGTCACGTGGACACCGTCCGTCGGCAGCCGGTCCTGCGGCTGCCAGATCGGGTCGGTAGCCGACAGGACGCCATCCACAGCTGCCGCCGTCGAGGCCAGAGTTCGTAGGTCGAATGCCAACATAGCCTTGCAATTTAGGCCCCGCCCACAGGTGAATCAAGTTTCGTTGCCGTGCGGAGTTACGCCATTGGCTCGGCGGGGACTCACAACGCGCGGAGCCGCTCGGTCTCCGAAAAAAAGAACCGCTCCTCGCGCGCCGCGTTGTCATCCGAGTCCGACGCGTGAATGGCGTTCCGCTCCTTCGATTCGGCAAACAGCTTCCGAACAGTGCCTGGCGCCGCCTCGCGGGGATCGGTGGCCCCGATGACCTGGCGCAGCGTGGCGACGGCGTCCGCCCTGGTCAATCCGAGAGGCATGCACGGCCCGGACGTCATGAAGGCGACCAATGCGCCGTAGAACGGGCGGTCCCTGTGGACCTCGTAGAATGCACCCGCCTCGGCTTGGGTCAGGTGGAGCACGCGCGCGCTCGCGATGCGGAAGCCGGCGTGTTCGAGATGACCGATGATCTGCCCCGTGAGGCCGCGGGCAAACGCGTCAGGCTTGACGATCGCGAGCGTACGATCAGATGGCATGGAGTGATGGTGATCGGGTTCGGCGACTGCCGAGTGGCGAGTATCGGGTCAGGAGCCGATCAATTTACGCACGATGTCGCCCCGCGTGAGGAAACCCACGACACGGCCCTCGCGCACCACAGGGACCGTGCCCGTGTCTTTGTTGACCATCAGCGACGCGACTTCGGCCAGCGGCTGATCCGGGGAGACGCAGAGGACCTGCCGGGTCATGACGTCGCGCACGGTGCGACGCGCGTCCTTGCCCCCCACGCCGACCGCGCGGACCGGTCCGCCCAGCATGGCGCGCTGCAGATACGTCGACACGAGATCCCGAATGATCTCCCGCTCCGACAGCATCCCGACGAGCCGATCCTCGTCATCGACCACGGGGAGGGCCGCGATCCGCGACCGCACCATTTCCCGCGTCGCCTCGCGAAGCGGGGCATCGGCGCGCGTCACGCGAGGGCGTTCACTCATCACCTCCTGCACGGTGAGTTGCGCGGGGAGCGCATACGCGCGCCACTCGGGCAGCGACACGAGCGCGACCGCCGTCGGCTGGGCGAGCACCCGGTCCACTTGCTCGGCAGTCGATAAGAACCGGGCGAACGCGCCGACCACCTGCAGGTAGCGCGCGGCAAACCGGGGGGGCGCCACGATCAGCAGCAACACCCGCGCACATTGGTGCTCGCCGTCCGCGAGCTCGCGGCAAATGGGCCGCCGCGCCGTGCCGAACGCCACGCACAGCGTCGCGGCGGCGTCCGTACGGTAGTGCAACAAGAACGCCCGGTCGCCCATGGCGACGAGGTCTTCGGGCCGCTCTTCGTTCATTCTGCGGCGGAGTTTGTCCGGGTCGCCCACCACCCCCGCCGCCACCAATCGGTCGCGCAGGATGCGCGCCGCGCCGTCAACCGTCTCCGCGTCGAGCGGGACGACCGTGCGGTCGGGCAGCAGGAAGTCGGCGAGGTTCACGCGGCGCCTCGCCCCGCGACCGCCAGTCGCTCTCGGAGCAAGGTCACGACATCGACCGGCCGGTCGCCGACGGGAATGGCCGCCTCGGCCATCGCGTGCACCTTCTCCGCCGCGGTCCCGGTGGCCCCCGAGATGATCGCGCCCGCGTGCCCCATGCGCCGTCCGGGCGGCGCGGTACGCCCCGCGATAAATCCCACCACGGGTTTCGACATGTGCATGCTCACGAAGCGCGCCGCCTCTTGCTCATCGGTGCCGCCGATCTCACCGATCATGACGACCGCCGTCGTCGCCTCATCCGCTTCGAACGCCGCCAGACAATCGATGAAGTTCGTGCCGTTGATCGGATCGCCGCCGATTCCGACGCACGTCGTCTGTCCAAATCCAGCCCGCGTGAGCTGATCGACGAGTTCGTAGGTCAGGGTGCCTGACCGGCTCACCAGCCCCACCGGGCCCGGCGCGCAGATCCGCCCCGGGATGATGCCGACCTTGCAGACGCTGGGGGAGATGAGACCTGGGCAATTGGGCCCGATCAAGCGCGCGCCGTGGTCGCGCACGAAGGGATAGACCCGCGTCATGTCGAGCACGGGCACGCCTTCCGTGATGCACACGATGAGCGGAATGCCCACCGCCGCGGCTTCCATGATGGCGTCGGCCGCGAACAGCGGCGGCACGTAGATCACGCTGACGTTGGCGCCCGTCGCCTCGGCCGCGTCGGCGACCGTGTCAAAGATCGGCACGGGCGGCGCCGTCGTGGCCGACCCCGCATCGAACGTCTGACCGCCCTTTCCCGGCGTCACGCCCGCCACCACCGCCGTCCCGTACTCGAGCATCTGTCGCGTGTGGAACGACCCGTCTCGGCCGGTGATCCCCTGGACCAGCAACCGCGTGTCCCGATCGATGAAAATGCTCATGCCGCTGTCTCCGCGCCCACGAGGGCCACCGCGGCGCGCACCGCTTCATCCATGTCCGTCACGGCCGACAAGCCGGCGCTGGCCAGGATGCGGACCGCCTCGTGCTCGTTGGTCCCGGTGAGTCGGATCACGATGGGGACGCGAAGCGGGTGCTGTCGGATCGCGGTGACGATCCCGTTGGCCACGTCATCCGTCCGCGTGATGCCACCGAAGATGTTGAACAGGATGACGCGCACTTGTGGATCGCTTGTAATGATGCGCAGGGCATTGACGACCTTCTCGGGATTCGAGGAGCCGCCGATGTCGAGAAAGTTCGCCGGCTCGCCGCCGTAGTACTTCACGAGGTCCATCGTCGCCATCGCCAGTCCCGCACCGTTCACCACGCACCCGACGTTGCCTTCGAGCTTGATGAAGGTGAGGTTCGCCTTGCGCGCATCCGTCTCGCTCGGTGCCTCGGCGCTCTCGTCGCGGAGCGCCGCCAATTCGGGGTGCCGGTCCAGCTCATTGTCGTCGATCGAGATCTTGGCGTCAACGGCCACCAGGTCGCCCGTTGGCGTCGAGACCAGTGGATTGATCTCCGCGAGCGACGCACCCGAGTCGATGAAGGCCTCGTACAGTTGGCGCAGGATGCGCGCCGCCGCGCGGGCCCGATGGACATCGCGATACAAGAAGAACGCGAGCTGCATCGCCTCGAACGGCTGGAGCCCGTACCGGGGGTCCACTGCCACCTTCCGGATGCGATGGGGCGTCGTCGCCGCGACCTCTTCGATATCGATGCCGCCCGCCGGACTCACCATCACGACCGGCCGTTTCGAGACGCGGTCCACGATGATGCCGACATACGACTCGGAGGCGATGTCCGCCGCCTGCGCGACGAGGACCCGCGTCACCACCAGGCCTTTGATGGACATGCCGAGAATGCGCTCGGCGTGCGCGCGGGCCTCGGCGGGGGTCTTCGCCAGCTTGACGCCCCCTGCTTTCCCGCGGCCGCCCGCATGCACCTGTGCCTTGACCACCACCATCGTGCCATAGCGCGTCGCGATCGCTTCCACGCCGGATGGCGTGTCGGCGACCTCGCCGGGCTGGACCGGCACGCCCGCCCGTCGCAGCAGATCCTTCGCCTGGTATTCGTGGATATCCACCCGAGCTCCTCTCTAGTCAACGGTCAATGTCGTGCCCGCCACGCCACGGATTGCGGCCTGTCCGCGCGCGAGCGACGTAATGATGGCGCGTCCACCGGTGCGGCGCACGAAATCGATCGCGGACCGCACCTTGGGGGCCATACTGCCCTCACCGAACGCGCCTTCGCGATCCAGCGCTTCGGCTTCCGCGGCCGTGAGGTGCGCCAGCGCCCGCTGGGTCGGCGTCCGCCAATGCGCGTAGACGGCATCCACGTCCGTCAGCACCAGCAGCAGGGCCGCCCCCAAATCCCGCGCCAGGACCGCCGCCGCCAGATCCTTGTCGATGACGGCGTCCACTCCTTCCCACCCCAATCGCTCGTCGAGATAGACCGGTGCCCCCCCACCCCCACATGCGACCACCACCGTCCCCCGCTCGACGAGCGATTGGATGACGCCCAGCTCGTGGATGGCGAGCGGCCGGGGGCTTCCGACCACGCGTCGCAGCCTGCCGCGGCCGTCTGACTTGACGACGTGCCCGTCGGCACGCAGTCCGTCCGCGCGCTCGGGCGAGAGTTCGTGGCCGATGAACTTGGTCGGGTCGAGCAGCGCGGGATCGTCGCGCGCGACCCGGACCTGCGTGATCACCGTCACGACCTCGCGATGGCTCCCTGCGTGGCGCAGCGCATTCTCGAGCGACTGCTGAATCATGTAGCCGATCCATCCCGCAGTCGCCGCCACCAGGACGCCGAGCGGCAATGGCGCCGTCTCGCTGCGGGCGAGCTCGTTGCGCAGCAGCTCATCACCCACCTGCGGCCCGTTGCCGTGCACCACGCAGACATTCCATCCCTCGACGACCAGGTCCACCACCGGCGCGAGACTCTGCCGCGTGTGACGAAACTGATCGGCGATCGTGGACCGCTCGTCGCTCGGCGCCAGCGCGTTGCCGCCCAGCGCGACGACCGCGGTGCGTTTGTCGATCGGTGCCTCCCCGCCCGCGGCCGGTCCGCGGCGTCGCGAGGATGTCACTTCGCGGGCATGGGCACGACCGGCGACCGCGTGTCCGCGGCGCGACCCAACAGCCGGCCAAGCTCCCCGAATGCGACACCGAAGCCGGTAAGGTCCCCACGCCGGAGTGCCGCCTGCATCGTGTCGTACAGCGCCTCGATGCGCGCGTGAAACTCGGCCTGCGTGCCCGGCCCACCGGTCCCGTGGCTGTGGCCCGTCAGCACCGTGTCCGCGACGCCAAGAGCGGCCGCAATAGTGGTACCGGTTCGCGTGGAGTCACCGATGAGGACGGTGACGCCAAGCAGCGATGGCGGATCCTCGGGGCGCCACGCGTACTGCGGCTGCACCAGCGCCAGCCGGTTCCCGACCACCGCGCTCCGGACGCGGCCATGGGCGACCGGTCCCTCGCGTCTACCCGTCCCGGAATCCGCGGCGCGCTGCAGCCGATCGAGCGCGGTCGGCCACCGCGGCGCGGTCGAATCGAGGGGCATCCACAGCAAAGTCCGGCGTGCGCCTCCCGTCGCCATCACGACCCCGGTGACCCGATCCCGGGCATCGACCAGGGGCACCGACCACGTGCAGACGACGCCGTCCACGAGGCGCGCCGCCACGCACGGCGGCTGGCCAGTCGCCAGCACTGTGTCCGCGTTGTCAACCAGCGCGACGTGCTGGGCCACCACGACCGGGTCGCCGGCCGGTGACACGACATGCGCGCCCGCGGCCGCGAACGCGGCCGCCGTGGCCAGTCCGCCGTCGGTGGGCGGCGGCGCCTGCGACGCCAGTGCCGGAGGAACCGACGCCCACGAGACGAAGAGCTGGGGGAAGCGGCGCACCCACGTCTCAGCGATCGGGTCGCGGGTCGAATCCGCTGCGAGGATGACGCGGCCCGTGTAGGCGTGGACGAACGCCGTCGCCGCGTGTTGGAAGTAGCTGCGCTCCTCGTGCGCGATCGTGAAGTGCTGGCTGAGCGGGTACGTATCAGGGACCGATGAATACAGGTCGATCACCCAATAGAGAGAATCCGCCGCGACGATGGGCCAGACCGACGAGCCCTGTGCGAAAAACGGGGCCAGCGCTTCGACACGCTCGCGCACGTCCCGGCGCGTGAGCAGCTTCGGATGCGGCTCGGGAAGATCAGCGCCCAACAGATTGAGGCGCTGGGCACTCCACGCCTGGGCGATGCGGGCGCCCAACCCATCGATGCGCGGCGCCACGATCCGGTCGAGCGAATCGGCGATGATCACGGGATCGGACGCACCCTCATACACGAGTACTGGGGGGATCGAGAGTTCGTCGCCGGTGGCATGCCCTTCTACATCGGCGCGGGCGGGCGCGCCCCGATCGCCGGGCACCGTCGCCTGGACGGCCAGCACGGTCCCGCCGGCCGTCCCTGGCGCCTGGCCCTCGGTCGTCGTCGCGTCACCGCCGCGCTCCACGACTAGCGCTATCAGCGCGCCCGGCGACGGCTGCCACCCCACGCCATCGACGATCGTGCCGCGGTGCACGGATCGATCCAGCGCCAGCGACAACGCGGCGGGATCCCACAGCGAGACGGCGCTCACGAGATCGGTCGCCGACGCGAACCGCCCACTGCCGACCGGAGATCCGCGCGGCGACGGCGTGAGAAACCGAACACCATACGCCGCGCGGGTCGCCTGCGTGCGAATCACGCCATAGGGTCGCTCGCGAGCCGCACGGTCCGTCGCGTCCGCGGCATGCCGTACAAACGGAGCCACGAACTGAAAGACGAGGAAGGGTACCACCAGCGACGTCACAAACACCCCCGCCGCGGTGCGCAGTTGACCGCGCCACAGCGCGAACCCGGCAACACATCCGGCCGCCAACGTCAGGAGCGCGAGCGCGCGGTCGGCCGGGATCATGAAATGATGGTCCGTATAGGTGAACGCCCCATTGGCACCGGCGCCGTTGTTCAACACGCCGTAGGCATCGAGCCGGTACATCCACGCCACCACGGCAAAGAAGCACGGGGTGAGCGCAGCCGCATGCCGTCGCACGTGGGCCGTGATGCGGAATCGCGTCCGGTCCCACCGCAGGCTGGGCGTGACGGCGAAGTACAGGACGATCACCACAAACACCGTCACCAACAGCACGAGCAGCGCGCGCACGTACAGCGCGTTCTCCAAGGGCAACCAATAGACGAAGAATCCGAGATCCGCCTGGAAGTATGGGTCTGATTCGCCGAACGGTACCCCGTACCGCGCGGCGGCAAGCTGGATCCACGGCTCGGGCGGCAGTGAGAGAATCACCCCCAGCGCCACCGAAGCGAGGAGCGTCACCGCGGTCAAGTAGCGTGCCGGCACTTCTTCGCCGATCTCGAGGTTGGCCATGCGGCGCGGAAACACCACGGATACGATCGAACGCCGCACCGCGTACAGGTTGCCGAACACGAATAGCGTAATGACGGCCGCAGTCGCGCTCGTGAGGAGCACGAGGTTGGCGATCCGGGCGCGCCAGAGCATGGTGGCGTGCATCTGGGCGTACCACTGGTAGTCAACGTACGTGGCCGACACCATGCGGCCGGCCAGGAGAAACACCGCCGCGGCCGCGACTCCGAGGATGACGACCCGCCGTGGCCGCTTCATCGCGGCCGTCCGGCTGACGCCAGCCCGCCGCGCGTCGCGGCCCGTGCCTGGCGCACCGGGCCGACAGGCCCGGCTAGGCCCGAACGCCCTGCGAGAGTAGCCACCCTTCCATGTCCGCGCGGATCGCCGCGAGTCGCTCGAGCGTCTGCGCCTCGAAGCGCATCACAAGCACGGGCTGCGTATTCGACGCGCGCAGCAGCCCCCAGCCGTCGCCATACAGCACCCGCACGCCATCCACGGCGATCACGTCATGCGTGGGTCCAAAGTGCGCGGCTGCGGCCTCCACGATGGCGAATTTCCGGTCGTCCGGACATTCCACGCGCAGCTCGGGGGTGGAGACGAATTTCGGGACGTCGTCCAGCATCGAGGCGATCGGCTGGTTCGCGGCGGCCACGATCCGCAGCAGACGCGCCGCGCCGTACAGCGCGTCGTCGTGTCCGTAGAACCCCTCGGTGAAGAACATGTGACCCGACATCTCCCCCGCGATCGGCGCCAGCATCCCCCTCATCTTGTCCTTGATGAGCGAGTGTCCTGTCTTCCACATGACCGGCACGCCGCCGGCGGCCGTGATCGCGGCGGGCAAGGCTTGCGAGCACTTGACGTCGAAAATGATCGGCTGGCCACTGCCGGTCCGCGCGAGCACGTCCCGCGCGTAGAGGATGAGAATGTGATCGCCCCAAATGACCGTGCCCTGCGCGTCCACGACACCGATGCGGTCCGCGTCCCCATCGAAGGCGATGCCGAGATCCGCACGCTGGTCGCGCACGGCCGCCATGAGATCCCGTAGGTTCTCGAGCACGGTCGGGTCGGGATGGTGATTGGGAAATGTCCCGTCGCTCTCGCAAAAGAGATACGAGGCATCGAGTCCGAGCCGGCCGAACAGTCTGCCGGCGACGAGCGACCCGGCGCCATTGCCGCAGTCGAAGATGACCCGGAGCCGTCGAGCCAGTGGGCCCGTGCGAGCGACGACGTCATCCACATAGCGGTCAATGACCACCGCCGAGCGCACGGTCCCCTGACCCGTCGGAAAGACGCCGCGCTCGATGAACTCACGGAGCTGTTGGATGCCGTCCCCGTGCAGCGAATCGGTCCCCACGCAGAGTTTGAGCCCGTTGTATTCGGGTGGATTGTGCGACCCCGTGATCTGAATGCCACCGACGACCGGCTCGTGATGGAGGGTCCAATAGAGCAGCGGCGTGGGCACGATCCCGACATCGACCACGTTGATGCCGCTCGCCGTGAGTCCGTCCACGAGGGCGTCGCGAAGGGCCGTCCCACTCGGGCGGTTGTCCCGGCCCACCGCGATCGCGCCCTGGAGGCCGCGCGCCGCGAGCAGTGCGGCGTATCCCTCACCGATCGCGCGCGCCGCCTCGATCGTGAGATCGTTGCCGACGACCCCGCGAATGTCGTACTGGCGAAAGATTCCCGCTGCAACCATTACCCGTCCCCTCCCCGAGCCGCCCCGTGGGCGCCGGTCATTGATGGGGAATGGCGCTCGCCGGGAGCAGGTATGATGGTCGATGGCTGACGATGGGTGCGCTCTGCGCGGTCCAACTCACGAGGTACGTGGGCACCAACCCCAGGGCCAACAATAGCACCACGCTGACCCCAACGACCCATTCGGTCAATCGGCCGGGACGCCGGGCCGCGTTCCCCGCGGCCCCCCCATTCGCACGAACCGGGCGCATGAACATGATCGTGACGAGCCGCAAATAGTACCCCGCGGAGATCATGCTGGTGACCACGATCACCACGGCGAGCTGGATTTGGGGCCGCGCGTCGCCGAAATACTTCGCCTCGAGCGCCGCCTGCAGCATGTACCATTTCGCCAGGAAGCCGATGCCCCCGAACACCGGGAACCCGAGCAGCGACAACATACAGGCACTCATCGCCGCCGCGAGCCACGGGCGGGTGGTCCAGAGCCCGGCGTAGTCGTCGATCTCGAGATGCGGCTCGCCCGCATTCCCGAGCGCCACGACGACCGCGAAGGCGCCCATCGTGGCCAGAGTGTACGCCGCCAGGAAGAACAGGAACGCCGACGCGCCGAGCGTCGTTCCGGCGACCACGGCGACAAGTACGTACCCGGCTTGTGCGATGCTCGAATACGCCAGCATGCGCTTGATGTTTCGCTGGACGAGCGCCACCACGTTGCCGACGAGCATCGTGAGGATCGCGAGAAACCAGATCGCGTCGTGCCATTGGTACACGACATCCCCAAACGACTCGAGCCAGACCCGCAGAAACGCCGCGAACGCCGCGGCCTTGACTGCGGCGGCCATGAAGCCGGTGATCGGCGTGGGCGCCCCCTCGTAGACGTCAGGCGCCCACATGTGGAACGGGGCGGCCGCGACCTTGAAACCGAACCCGACGAGCAGCAACGCGACCCCGACCGTGACGAGCGGCGTCCCACCGAGCGAGTAGTTGTGGATGCGATCGCCGATCACGGTCAGGTTCGTGGCCCCTGTGGCTCCGTAGATGAGCGCGATGCCGTACAGGAGAAATCCGGTGGAAAACGCGCCGAGCAGGAAATATTTCAGGGCGCCCTCGGCCGATCGGGCGCTGCGCCGGTTGAACCCCGCCAATACGTACACCGCGACCGACATCAACTCGATGCCGAGGAAGATGATCATGAGGTCGCGGCCCGCCGCGAGCAGCATCATGCCCGACGTCGCAAACAGGACCATCACGTGGGACTCGGCGGCGACGATACCCTCGCGCGCGTTGTAGTCGATGCTCAGCGCGATCGTGCCGAGCGTCGCGGTCAGGAAGATCAAGTCGGACGCCCACCGGAATGCATCGACCGCGATGACGCCCGGTCCCGCGGTGACGTGCGCCACCTGATAGCCGATGACCGCCGCCATCGTGGCCAGCACCAGCACGAGGCTCGCCCGGCCGACGTTGCGCTGGTGCTCGCGGCTGTCGGGCCGCCACGCGGCCCACAGCATCAGCGCCATCGTCCCGAGGAACAGCAGGATGTCGGGCCCCAAGGCCAGCGTGAGCTGGGTGGGGATGTGCAGGTCGAAAGTCGGCGGCAGCGCAGTTGGAGACCCGGGCATCGGGACGGCTTGCCCCATCATCGTACGACCCCTGCCGTGGTCGCGACGCGGCTGGCGGTCTGACGCCGATCGACTCCCCCACCGTGCTCCACTTCCTGGACGAACGTGGATGCCGCGCGATCGGTCCGCCGGAGGATCGGTTCGGGGTAGACGCCGAGCCAGATGATGCACGCCACCAGCGGCGCCATCAGCGCGATCTCACGCCAATTGAGGTCGCGCAGCGCTGCGTTGCGCGGTTTGTCCAACGCGTTGAACAGGACCCGCTGGATCGCCCACAACAAGTAGGCCGCCGCGAAGATCACGCCCACGGTCGCCAGCATCGTGTGGTACGGCACCGTCCGGAACGACCCGATCAACACCAGAAACTCTCCCACGAAGCCGTTCGTCCCCGGGAGCCCGATGCTCGACAGCGCCACCAGCGTCAGGAGCGTCGCGAAGATCGGCACGACCCGCGCGATGCCGCCGTAGTCGCTGATCTGCCGGGTATGCGTCCGCTCATAGATCATCCCGACGAGGAGGAACAGCGCGCCCGTCGAGATGCCGTGGTTGATCATGACCAGAATGGCGCCTTGCACACTCTGCTGCGTGAAGGCGAAGATCCCGAGCATCACGAATCCCAGGTGGCTCACCGATGAATACGCGACCAGCTTCTTGAAGTCCGGCTGCACGAGCGCCACCAGCGCCCCGTATAAAATGCCGACCACTGCGAGGCCCAGGATGATGGCGCGGATCGTCGGATCGAGCGCCGCCGACGGGAAGAGTGGCGCGGCGAACCGCAGGAACCCGAACGTCCCCATCTTCAACATGATGCCGGCCAGGATGACCGAGCCGGCGGTCGGCGCCTCCACGTGCGCGTCCGGTAACCACGTGTGAAACGGAAACATCGGGACTTTGATCGCGAACGCGAGGAAGAACGCGCCGAACAGCCATCGCGCGGCGATCGGGCTGACGCGAATCCTGGCCAGCAGATCCGGGTAGCTGAAGTCGGGGAGCAGGGTTGATGTCGCACCCACGTGAAATCCGACGTACAGGATCGCGACCAACATCAGGAACGACCCGACCATCGTGTAGATGAAGAACTTGACGCTGGCGTAAATCCGCCGCTCACCGCCCCAGATGCCGATGATGAAGTACATCGGCACCAGCATCAGCTCCCACATCACGTAGAACAGGAACAGGTCGAGCGACACGAACACGCCGAGCATCCCGGTGGTGAGGACGAGCATCAGGGCGTAGAACGTGGGGACCTTGTCCCGCACACTGGTCCAGCTCCCCATCACGGTCAGCGGCATCAAGAACGTGGTCAACAGGATCAGCACGAGCGCGATCCCATCGATCCCGAGGGTGAAGTTCACTCGCCAGGTCGTGATCCACGGCACCGAGACCATCGATTGCCAGCCGTCGATCGACGGATCGAAGCTCCACCACAGCCCTACCGACAGCACGAACTCTGCGAGAAAGGTCAGCAACGCGGCCCAGCGGGCGAAACGAGCGGCGGCCGCGCGCCCCGCATCCGTCGCCGCGTCGTTGGCGCCGGTCGACGATTGGAGCGCCGCCGCTCCGGCCCACACCACCAGCGCGCCGACCACCGGCACGATCAACAGGACCGGCAAGATCCACCGGTCGTAGCCCATGGAGAGGAGGAATTCGCGCATCGATCAGGTCCGGAGGGCGACGGTGCCCAGCACGATCACGACGCCGACCACGAGGACCCACGCATACGTACCCGTCTCGCCGGTCTGCATCGCGGAGCCCGCATCGCCGATCCAGCGCCAGATCCGCGGGACGAGATTGACCACGCCATCGATGAGCCCGTCGAGGCCGCGCCAGAGAATGTTCCGCGACAGCACGACGGTTGGCGTGATGATCGCGCGGTCATATGCCTCGTCCACGTAATACTTGTGAGCCAACAGTCCCTCGATGCCGGTCTCGGGCGGCTGCGGTTCGCGCGCCGGTCGCAATGCGGCGGGCTTGAGGCGCACGACCGCGACCAGGATCCCGGCCAGCGCGACCGCGGACGCCACGGCCGCGAGGATCGCGCTCATCCGCGGGTCGGCCTCGGCCGGGACGCCCCGCGTCAGTTGCAAGGTCGCCGGCCCGACGACCGGCTCGAGCCACCGGCCGAGCAGATCGGTCGGCGCGATGGGCAGGAACGCGGGGTCGTTCAGGAAGCCTCCGACCGCGCTGAGCACGCCCAACACCACGAGCGGAAGCGTCATAATCACTGGCGCTTCGTGCAGGTGCGCCCGTTCGGTGTCGCCGGTCCGGTTCGGGCCATGAAACGTGTACAGCATGAGGCGGGTCATGTAGACCGCGGTGAGAAACGCGGCAATGAGACAGATGCCGTAGACCGCGTACAGGAGCGCACCGCCGGGGATACCCATCCAGCTCGCGTCGCTCAGTGTCGAGCCCTGCGCGCGCGCGAACACCGTGCTCAGAATCTCGTCCTTGGAGAAGAAGCCGGCGAACAGGGGGATACCCGCGATCGCCAGCGTCGCGATCCACATCAGGACCCACGTGACCGGCATCGCCGACCGCAAGCCGCCCATGTTGCGCATGTCCTGCGCGTCCTCGTGCGAGTGGGTCTCGTGATACGCCGCGTGCATCGCGTAGATCACCGACCCGGCGCCGAGGAAGAGCAGCGCCTTGAAGAACGCATGGGTCACGAGATGGAAAATCCCCGCGACGTAGGCCCCCGCGCCGACGGCCACGAACATGAAGCCGAGCTGCGAGATCGTGGAGTAGGCCAACACCTTCTTGATGTCCCACTGCTTGAGGCCGATCGTCGCCGCGAATAGCGCCGTCACCGCGCCAATGACGCAGACCGTGAGGCTCGCCGCGGGAGCAATCGCGAACAGCATGGAGGTCCGTACCACGAGATACACGCCTGCCGTGACCATCGTCGCCGCATGGATCAGCGCGGAGACCGGCGTCGGCCCGGCCATGGCATCCGGGAGCCACACGTAAAGGGGGATCTGGGCGCTCTTGCCCGTACATCCCAGCAGCAGGAACAGACAGACGGTCGTCACCAGTGGTCCGCCGACCGCCAGCGCGGTCGGCGCGGCGGCAGCGATCTCCGTGTACTGGAGCGTTCCGATGTTGGCGAACAGCAGAAACATCGCGACCATGAAGCCGAAGTCGCCGACACGATTGGCGATGAATGCTTTCATCCCCGCGTCCGCGTTCGCGCGATCGGAGAACCAGAAGCCGATCAGGAGATACGAGCACAGTCCGACGCCTTCCCAGCCCACGAATGTCACCGGCAGATTGGCGCCCAGGACGAGCACCAGCATGAAGAACACGAACAGGTTGAGGTACGCGAAGTAGCGCGGATACCCCGGGTCGTCGCGCATGTACCCGACGCTGAAGAGGTGAATCAGCGCGCCCACGCCAGTGATCACGAGGACCACCACCATCGACAACTGGTCGAGTTGGAACGCGGCGTCGATCTTGAGATCACCGACGGGCATCCACGCGAAATACCGTTGGATGAACGGCGTGACCGGCTGGACCGCCACCATGGCCGCGCAGATGACGCAGGCGAGCGCGAAGGCCGCGAGCAACACGAGCGGGCCGATAATGCTCACGAGACCCGCATACGGGTGCCGGTGGACCGCGGCCGTTCCCCCCGTGTCGTCGTGGCCTGCGTCGCCGTCGGCCAGCGTCTCTGTGGCCGTCGCGGCGGCCGCCTCCACGCCGTGGCCGCTGTCGTGCCCACCCGCGTGCGCGTCGCCGTGGCCCGCGCCGTCCGTCGCCGAGGGGTCCGCGGGCCCGAGGCGGGCCGACCCCACGATGGCGAGTGCCCCATTGAGCACAAAGCCGAGCAACGGCAACAGCGGGAGGGCCCATACCCAGTCGGCGGCCGTGCCGCTCAGCGGATGCGGCGCGACGCCGCCAGCCACGACCGCCGCGGTCTGAAGAAGCATCAGCCTTTGAGGAGATTGATGTCGGTGAGGTTGACCGTCTGCCGGTGTCGGAAGATCGAGATGATGATCGCGAGCCCGACGGCCGCCTCAGCCGCCGCGACGGTCATGACGAACACCACGAAGACCTGTCCCGCGTACCCATAAACCTGTGCGAACGCAATGAACGTGAGGTTCACCGCGTTGAGCATGAGCTCGACACACATGAAAATGATGATCGCGTTGCGGCGTGTGAGGACCCCCACGACGCCGATCGCGAACAAGATCGCAGAGAAGAAGAGCGACTCAGCGAGCATGCGCGGCCCCCTCGGCCCGAGCCCGACGGGACCCTGCCTCGGTGTGCGGTGGTCCCGACTCACTCTCGTTCCGCCGGCGTCCCAGCACCACCGCGCCCACGACGGCCGCCAGCAGCAGCACACTGGTCACTTCGAAGGCCAGCAGGTATTCCGTGAAGAGCGGGACCGCGACCGGAGCGACTGCCCCCGTGGAACGAGCCTCGGAGGCCAATGAATCGGCAGCGATCCGAAAGGTCTCCATCGGGACCGGGTGCGGCAGCCGGGCCATCACCAACGCCAGCATGACAACTGCCAACAACCCCGCGCCGAGGTACGGCACGGTGCCGCGCGTATCCGCGATCCGCGCCGGCTCGCCCAGATTGAGCAACATGATGACGAAGAGGAACACGACCATGATCGCACCCGCATACACGAGCACCTGAATGGCGCCGATGAACTGCGCGTCCAGGAGCACGAACAGCGCGGCGAGACAGAACAGCACGTTGACGAGCCACAGCGCGGCGGCGACGGGACTCTTGCGAGTCACGAAGACGCAGGCCGACCCGACCGCGACCAGTCCGAAGAGGTAGAAGCAGAAGTCGTAGAAGAGCGTCATGGGCGGCACGGCTGAGTGCGGGGCATTGTCAGGACACGGCCGGCGAACGGTGCGTCATTCGCCCTTGGGGTCGGCGGGATCCCACATCTCACACACCGGATGTGTCTGCGCCGTCAGACGCTCGAGGTCGTACACGAACCCGTCGCGGCTGTATTCCGCGTTCTCGTAGTGGCGCCCCACATGGATCGCTTCTTCGGGACACACTTCCTGGCAGTAGCCACAGAAGATGCACCGGAATTCATCGATCTCGAACACCAAGGGGTATCGGTTCCCATGCTCATCTTCCCCGGGGACCAGCTTGATGCAGTTCGCGGGGCAGACCGCCGGGCACAACCCGCACGCGACGCATTTGGCCGTGCCGTCCTCGTTGGTCAGCATGCGATGCGTGCCACGCCACCGGGCCGACAATGGGTCTCGGTGCTCCGGGTACTGCACCGTGACCTTGTGCGGGTTGATCATGTGCTTGAACGTCAGCGCCATGCCCTTCATGGTCGCGCGCACGTAGCTGACGTCATCGATTGGGCGCGCGAGCACCTTGACGCGAATCGACATCAGAGCCTCAACTCACTGATTGGGAACGCGAGACGGAGCGCATCAATCGCCCGCCCCGGACGTCGTGCGACCGGCTGGCCCCGGCACGCGGGGGTGGGCCAGCGCCGACCGATCCCGTACCGCGCGCAGCCGCTCGAGCTCCACGGCCCGAATGCGCGCGCTCGCGGGACTGATCAGCCGGCCGCGGTCGGCGACCACGAACAGGAGCACGATCAGCACAATATTGATCGCCATCAGACAGAGGCCATAAACCGGCCACCCGTGCACCGGCGTGCGCGGCACCCCGAGGGCGTCGAGGCCGAGCGTGGCGCCCGCGATCACGACCACATAGCCGAGCGAGAGCGGCAGCAGGATCTTCCAGCCGAGCGACATGAGCTGGTCGTATCGGAACCGGGGGAGCGTCCAGCGGATCCACATGTAGAAGAACAGGAAGAACAACACCTTGAATAGGAACGCGCCCAACGTGATCACCGTCTTCCACCACGCCCACGGCGCATTGTTGACTGCGTGCCAGAACGGTACGGTCCACCCGCCGAAGAACAGGGTCGCCATGAGGGCGCTGGCCGTCACCATGTTCGCGTACTCCGCGATGAAGAAGAGCGAAAACTTCATCGCGCTGTACTCAGTGTGATATCCCGCAATCAACTCGGATTCCGCCTCCGGCAAGTCGAACGGCAACCGGTTGGTCTCGGCGAACGCAGACACGAGGAAAATGAAGCACGCGACGGTCAGCGTGAGCACGTACCATCCGTTCTGCTCCTGCTGCCGCACGATCGTACCCAGCGAGACGTCGCCAGCGAGCAGGAGGATCGGGATGGTGGACATCCCCATCGCGATCTCGTAGGACACCATCTGTGCACTGGACCGGAGGCCGCCGAGGAGGGCGTACTTGTTGTTCGACGCCCATCCCGCCAGTACGACCCCAAACACGCCAAGCGATGCCAGGGCGAGGATATACAGGAACCCAATGGGCAGGTCGGCCACGACCATGTCCATCCGCCCCCAGCGCAGCGGCAAGGGCGCGGCGAACGGAATCACCGCCCATAAGCTCAACGCCGGAATGAAGGCCAATGCCGGCGCCAATAGGAACAGCGGCTTGTTGGCGGCCGCGGGGAGGGTTTCCTCCTTCATGAAATTCTTGACGCCGTCGGCGAGCGGTTGGCCCCATCCTTTGATCACGCGATTCGGGCCCAGCCGGTCTTGGATCCAGGCCGAAATCTTTCGCTCTGCAAGCGTCAGGAGCGCCACCCCGACCATGTAGACCGTGAACACGATCAGCAGCTTCACGATCGTGTAGATCAGCGGAACGCTGATCGGCCCGAAGAACCCAATGTTGGCTGGCGGCGCCTGCGGATCGGCGATCCGTTGCAGCATAGGCGGCAGCAGCGCCGGGAGGACCCCGCCAGCCATCATGTGCTCGCGGCGGCCATCGCCGGGGAGCCGGTGCCCGTCGAGACGATCGCCCCGCGCAATCCCAACGTGTCGTAGTTCATGCCGGCGAACGGGGCGTGCGTGTCCGCCAACGCCCGGAACACGTCCGCGGGGAGGAAGTACACCACCGCCTCGCCGAGCGCCGCGAGCACGTCGGCCAGCGCGGCGTAGCCGGGCCGCGCGAATCCCGGCGCGGCCTTGGCCTGCAGATACCGTTGGACGCGCCCTTGGACGTTCGTGAACGTCCCTTCCTCCTCCGCCATGTTGGCGATCGGCAGCACGACCGAGGCGACCCGCGCCCACGGCGGCAGCGTCGTCCCGATCACCACCACCGCGCCGGCCCGGCCGACCGCGGCCGTGATGCCGGCCGGATCGACCCCCGCGAGCTCTTCGTCCGCGACGAGCAGCACATCGCCCGCCGCCAGCCCGTCGAGCGGCGTGTCGGTGCGACCGAATCCGAGGAGCTCGGCGCCCTGGACGTTGGCCGCGCGGTCCGCGCGCAGTGACAGACCCGGCACGCCGTCGAGCGGTGCTTCGGGACCCTGTCGGACGCGAAACGCGCCGGTACCGCCCACCCGTTCGATCACGCGCGACAAGAGGAACAGCACCTCGTTGGAGAGCGACGGCGAGGCGAGGACGAAGACTCGTCGGCCGCGGAGCGCGGCCGCGGCGGCATCCACCGCCACGTCCCAATCGACCGGCGCGAGTGCGTCGCCCTGCCGGACGTGCGGGAACTCGACCCGATCGCGCCGATTGAGCCACCGATAGTTGAGCCGCCCTTCGTCGCACAAGAAGAACTTGTTGACGTCGTCGTTGGGGCGAGGGCGCATCCGAACGACGACGTTGTCGCGGCTCTCGATCGCGGCGTTGCACCCTTGCGTGCAATTGGGGCAGATCGATGCCGATCGGTCGAGGTCCCAGGAGCGGGCCTTGTTGAGGAAGTCTTTCGACAGCAGCGCGCCGACGGGACACAGCTCCACGACGTTGCCCGCCCAGGGATGGGTGAGGTCGTGGCCTTCGAACTTGCCGATGACCGCCCGGTCGCCACGCTCACTGACGTTGAGGACGGGATCGTGGGCGACGTCCTCCATGAATCGCACGCATCGCGTGCACAGGATGCAGCGGTTCGGCACGTAGAGCACATCGCCGCCGAAATCCTCCACCGGGTTGAACCGCTTGGCCTCTCGGTACCGCGAGTCCTTGCGTCCTTCGGCGAAGGTGTAGTCCTGCAGCTCGCACTCGCCCGACTGATCGCAGATCGGGCAGTCGAGTGGGTGGTTGATGAGCAGCATCTCGAGCACGCCTTGTCGCGCCTCGCGCGCGGCATCGGAGTGGACGTGCACGATCTGCCCGTCGGCGACCGCCGTCGCGCACGCCGGCGCGAGCTTCGGCGCCTTCTCCACTTCCACGAGGCACATCCGGCACACGCCCGCGACGGGGAGCCCCGGGTGGTAGCAGTAGTGTGGGATGAGGATCCCCGCCACCTTCGCGGCTTCCAACATCGTTGTCCCCTCGGGGACCTGCACCTGGCGCCCCTCGACGGTCAGCGTCACCATCTTGCGGTCGGTCATCGGATCGCTCGTGCGCGGTCGCCGGAGAGCGGGTGGATCGCCTGGCCGGCCATCAGGCGGCCACGGCGGCGGCCGCGGACGTCGGCCGGAACGGACACCGATGCTGCGCGATATGGGCCTCGAACTCGTCGCGGAATTTCTGGATGCCGGAGACGACGGGCACGGCGCACGAATCGCTGAGCACACAGATCGTCGTCGCGGTCATGTTGTCCGCGATCTCGAGCAGAGTGTCGAGGTCGGCCGCCGTGCCCTCCCCGGCCTCGATGCGCTCCATGATCTTGGTGGTCCAGGCGGTGCCCTCGCGACATTGCGTGCACTGGGCACAGCTCTCGTGCGCATAGAAGCGAGCCAGCCGCGCGATCTGCTTGACCATGCACTGCGCATCGTCGATGCAGATCACCCCGCCCGAGCCCAGCATCGTGCCGCCGGTGACGAAGCCTTCGTAGTCCATGACCGTGGCCTCGGCTTCCGCGATCGTCTGGATCGGGACGGACGACCCGCCGGGGATGATCGCCTTGAATCGCCGACCGGGGAGCGGACCACCGCACAGATCGTACAAGAACTCCTTGAACGGGAACCCCATGACGACTTCGTAGTTGCCGGGACGCCGGACATTCCCGCACACCGAGTAGAGCTTGGTGCCGGTGCTCTTGGGATTGCCGAAGCACATTGCCTTGTACCATTCGGCGCCGTTGTTGATGATGTGCGGCACCGCGACGAGCGTCTCCACGTTGTTGATCGTCGTCGGCTGTCCGAACAGGCCAGCCACCGCGGGGAATGGCGGCTTGATCCGGGGGTTGCCGCGGCGTCCCTCGAGGGAGTTCATGAGGGCCGTTTCTTCGCCGCAGATATACGCGCCCGCGCCTTTGTGCACGTGCACGTCGATCCGTTTGCCGGAGCCCAGTGCGTTCTTCCCGAGGATCCCCTCGGCATACGCCTCCCGCACCGCGTCGGTCATGCGTTGGAGCGGCTCGGTGAACTCCCCTCGGATGTAGACATACGCCGTTTCCGCGCCGATCGCGTAGGCCCCGATCGCGCAGCCTTCGACGAGGGCGTGCGGCGTCCAGCGCATGATCTCGCGGTCCTTGAACGTGCCCGGCTCCGACTCGTCGGCGTTGCAGCAGAGGTAGTGGGCGCGACCGTCTCCCGGTTTCATGAACGACCACTTCACGCCGGTCGGGAATCCGGCCCCGCCGCGACCGCGCAGCCCGGAGTCGCGCACCATCTGCACGATGGCCGCCGGCTCCATCGTCAGGGCCTGCTCCAGCGCGCGGTAGCCACCGCGATTACGCCATCCGCCCAGCGTGTGCGCATCCGAGTCACCGAAATGCTTGGACAGCACGGTGGTCTCGCGGGCGTGGGACTTGTGCGGGAACCCCATGGTCGCCTCAGCGCCTCGGCTCGGACGTCATTTCAGCACCCCGACGATCGACGGCACGCGGTCCGCGGAGACGGATTCCAGGAACTCGTCGTTGATCATCACCGGCGTCGCGAACCCGCAGGCCCCGAGACACTCCACTTCGATCACCGTGAATCTCCCATCGGGCGATGTGGCACCGAGGTCGGTCGCCCCGGTCTCTTGGAGGAACGCACGCGCGACGTCTTCGGCACCGCAGATGTTGCACGGCGACGTCGTGCACACCTGTACGAAGTATTTCCCGACCGGATGCTGGTGGTACATGGTGTAGAACGTCACCACGCCCTTGACGTATGCCGGCGTCAAGCCCAGTACCGCGGCCACCTCGGCCATCGCCGGCTCGCTCACCCAGCCGCGTTCCTCCTGCACGATCCACAGCGCGGGCAGTAGCGCGGCCATCTTGGTCGGATACCGGGTCAGGATCTCGTCGAGCTCCGCCCGACGCGCGCCCACGAACACGGGCTGGTAGTCGGCATCCCGCTCGTGCGCGTCGGCCCGCGGTGCGCGTTCGAGCGCCGCCAGCCGCGGCCCAGCCGACGGTCCGCCTGGGGGCGCGTTCACCGATCGATCTCTCCCATGACGATGTCGATGCTGGCATTGATCGCGATGACGTCGGAGAGCAGGTGCCCCTCGACCAACTTCGGGATGGCGGAGAGGTTGACGAACGACGGCGGCCGGATGCGCCAGCGCACCGGCTTCGCGGTGCCGTCGGAGACCATGTAGTAGCCCTTCTCGCCCTTGGGGCTCTCGACCGCGACGTAGGCCTCCCCGATCGGCGGGCGAGGTCCCTCCATCACCTGCTTGAAGTGGTGGATCATCGACTCCATCTCATTCATCGCCTTCGATTTTGGGGGGAGGATCACGCGCGGGTCGTCGATATTGACCGGTCCGTCCGGCAGGCGGTCGATCGCCTGCTCGAGAATGCGTACCGACTGCCGGAACTCTTCCATCCGCACGAGGAAGCGGTCGTAGACGTCGCCTCGCGTGCCGACCGGCACCTCGAAATCGTAGGTCTCGTAGTCGAGGTAGGGGAAGTCTTTGCGCACGTCGTACGCGACCCCCGAGGCCCGCAGCATCGGGCCGGACAATCCGTAGTTCTCCGCATCCTCCGCGGACATCGCGCCCAGGCCGACGGTCCGCCCCACCCAGATCGCGTTGCGCGTCAGCATCCGGTCGATCTCGTCGATCGTCCGGGGGAACTCGGTGAGGAACCCGCGCAGTTGGTCAACCCATCCGGTCGGGATGTCGGCCGCCATGCCGCCCACGCGTGTCGCCGAGGTGGTCAGGCGCGCGCCGACCCAGTTCTCGAGCAGCCGGTACACGTTTTCGCGCTCTTGGAACGCCCAGAGGAACGGCGTGAATGCACCGATGTCGATGCACGTCGTGCCGAGCCACACCAGATGTGAGATGATGCGCGAGAGCTCGGCCGCGATCACCCGGAGGACGGTACACCGCGGCGTGATGTCGATGCCGAACAGTCGCTCCGCCGATAGTGCGAATGCGACGTTGTTGCCAATGGAGTTGAGATAATCCTCGCGGTCCGTCCACGGGATGATCTGGTTGTACTGGCGGTACTCGCCGATCTTCTCGAAGCCGCAGTGGAGGTACCCGATGTGCGGGATGCATCGGACCACCGTCTCACCGTCGAGCTCCAGGACGAGGCGCAGGACGCCATGCGTCGCCGGGTGCTGGGGCCCGATGTTGATGAGCATGTGCTCGCCTTGGTAGTCCGGCTCCATAGCGGGCGGCGGGGCGACGCTGACGGGATTGCCGGCGCTGTCCACCGCGAGGGGGACCCGCTGGGGTCTGCCCTGCGCATCCAGCCCGCTCGTGGAGAGCGCGACGTCGATCGTGCGAGTGCCGGTCATGGGCGGCTATTCCCCCGTCGGCTCCCCGCCTTGCAGGCGGGCGCGCATTGCCGGCGGCAGGTCTTCGAAGGCGTCGGCGATCGACAACTCCTCCATCGAATACCGGGCTTCGGGGTTCGCCGCGAGCGCTTGCCGGAGCTGCTCCGCCCGACTGAAGCGTCCGCGGAGCGGGAAATCTTTTCGCAGCGGGAATCCCTCGAGGTACTGCTCCCACATGAGAATCCGTCGGAGATCCGGGTGGCCGCGAAAGCGGATCCCGAACATGTCATAACACTCGCGCTCCAACCAATCCGCGCCCTTGAAGACGGGCCACACACTGTCCACCTCGAGCGGCGCGCCAGGGGGGAGTTCGGACTTGATGCGGAGAAAGCGGCGGTAGGCGAGAGACCGGAGATGCCAGACCACCGTCAACGGCTCTTCGGGGTCGCGGAACTCGACGGCCGTGACATCCGAGAGATAGGTGTAGAGATGGAGCGGCTCGTCATGCAGCCAGCGCACGATCTCCAGCACCCGGTCCGCGGGCACGACGACCGTCGTCTCGGCCCACACCACATCGACTCGACGCACCGCGTCCGGGAACTGCGTGCGGATCGCGGCCGCGCTCGGATTTTCCGGACCGCCGCGATGCGGGACGCGGGTGGGGGTCGCGGGCGCGGGAGCCGACGGATCGGCGCTCCCCGGATACACGATACGTGTCGGCGTCTCCGACGCCGTGTCCAGCCGTGTGCTCACAGCGCGGACCGCGTCTGGTTGACGGAGTTGCCGAACGGCTCGGAGAGCTCGTCGATCGCTGGGGGCGGGATGAACAGGCGGCTCGATGGATCGGGATCCATCTCGCGGCGCAGCCGAGTGGTGTCCGAGAGCCGTTCGCGCATGACCTTCTCCTGGAGCATGCGGATGCCGTAGATCAGCCCTTCAGGGCGCGGCGGGCAGCCCGGCACATACACGTCCACCGGAATGATCGTGTCGATCCCCTGCACGACCGCGTAGTTGTCGAACATGCCGCCCGACGACGCGCACGCCCCCATGGAGATGCACCACTTGGGCTGCGGCATCTGCTGCCAGATGCGCCGAATGATGGGCGCGAGCTTGAACGGCACCCGCCCCGCGCAGATGAGGACGTCCGCCTGACGCGGCGAGAAGCTCATCCGCTCCATCCCGAACCGGGCGAGGTCGAATTTGCTCGCTGCGGTCGCCATGAACTCGATGGCGCAGCAGGCCGTGCCGAAAGGCATTGGCCACAGGGAGTTGGCGCGCCCCCAGTTGACCAAGAAATCGAGCTTCGTGGCGACCCACCCCTCACTCGACTGCGGCTGATAGGAGACCACCTTCGTCGGGCCGCCCGGACCGGCGTGCGTCGGCGCCGACGTCGAGTCCGGTCGCGCGATCAGTCCCATTGCAGCGCCCCTTTCTTCCAGACGTAGATGAATCCGGCGAGCAAGATCGCCATGAACACGAGCATCTCAGCGAGACCAAACCACACCAGGTGACCCGCCGGGCACGCCCCGCCAACCATCGGGACCCCGCACGAGAGCTGCCGGTAGCCAACCCCCCAGGGAATCATGAACACCGTCTCGATGTCGAACACGATGAACAGCATCGCGACCATGTAGAACTTCACCGAGAACCGCTCGCGGGCATCGCCGAGCGGCGGGATGCCCGATTCGTACGGTGTCTGCTTTTCTGGCGTGGGGCGCTGGCGAACGGTCAGGTGCGACAGGCCGATGATCATCGCCGCGTTTGCGACGACGAACGCGATCAGCAACAGCACCGGAACGTATGAGCTCGCCATGAGGCGGGGGTAACTCCAGAGTTCGTGAAAAATTTCACTAGCTCAGCCGAGTCAACTTACCGAGCGGGCAAATTGAATTCAACTGAGCCCGACACGTTCCGATCCTTCCGTACCCCGGGGCCACGCGCCCGACGCGACGTGCGCGCCGGACGTGCGCGCGCCCGACGCGCCCGGAGGGCGAGCACGTCGGTAGCGGCCCGAGGAGTGGTCGGGTACATTGGCCGGCCATGGGAATCCAATCAGACCGCTGGATCACGCGGATGGCCACCGAGCACCAGATGATCGACCCGTTCGAGGGGCGACAGGTCCGCGATGGGGTGATCTCGTACGGCGTCAGCTCGTACGGCTACGACATGCGGGTCGCCTCCGAATTTCGGATCTTCACCAACGTCCTCAACTCGATCGTCGATCCCAAGAATTTCGACCCCAAGTCGTTCGTCGAGTGGGAGGGCCCGGTCTGCGTCGTGCCCCCCAACTCGTTCGCGCTTGCCCGCTCCGTCGAATATTTCCGCATCCCGCGCGACGTGATGACGATTTGCGTCGGAAAATCGACCTACGCCCGGTGCGGGCTGATCGTCAACGTGACGCCCTTCGAGCCCGAGTGGGAAGGCTTCGTCACGCTGGAGATCTCCAATACGACGCCGCTGCCGGCCAGGGTCTACGCGAACGAGGGGATCGCGCAGGTCCTCTTCTTCAAGGGCGACGAGCCGCCGGAGATCTCGTACAAGGACAAGAAGGGGAAGTACCAGGGCCAGCAGGGTGTGACGCTGCCCAAGCTGTAGGACATGCAGCGGCGAGTGGATAGCAAGGGCATTCCCAGCCATCGCCCACCGTACGGCGTTCCACTCGCTTTCCGCTAACCGTTCAGGACTGCCCTCAGGTAGTCGCGGTTCATTCGCGTGATCACGTCGATGCTGATTTGCTTCGGGCAGGCGTCCTGGCACTCGCCGAACAGCGTGCACTGGCCGAAGTGCTCGCGGTCCATCTGCGCGACCATGCCGAGGGTGCGGCGGCTGCGCTCCGGCTGCCCCTGCGGCAGGAGGCCGAGGTGGGTGAGTTTGGCCGCCGTGAAGAGCGAGGCCGACCCGTTCGGACACGCCGCCACGCATGCCCCGCAGCCGATGCACGACGCCGCATCCATCGCCGCGTCGGCCGCGTCCTTGGGTACGAGAATCTCGTTGGCGTCGCGCGCACCGCCGGTGGGCGCGGTGATGAAACCGCCGGCCTGGATGATCCGGTCCAAGGCCGCCCGATCGGTGACGAGATCCTTGATTACGGGGAACGCCACCGACCGCCAGGGCTCGATCGTGAGGCGGGCACCGGTGCGAAAGCTCCGCATGTGGACCTGACAGGTCGCGGCGCCCGACACCGGTCCGTGCGCCACGCCGTCGATCATCATGGCGCACGACCCGCAAATCCCCTCGCGGCAATCGTGGCTGAACGCAATCGGCTCCTGACCCTGCTCGCTGAGCCGCTCGTTGACGACGTCCAGCATCTCGAGGAAGGACGCATCGGGACTGATACCAGGCGCCGGATAGTCCACGAGCCGGCCGGGCGCCCCCGGTCCCGCCTGACGCCAGACGCGCAGCGTGAAGTCCATCTACCGCCCTCCCCCATGTCCCGTCAGGAGCGGTCCGTCCAGCGTGCCGTCTGCGCTCGACCGCGTCACGTGTAGCTCCGTTGACTCAGGTGCACGGTCTCGAAGGCGAGCGGCTCCTTGGTCAACACCGGTGCCATTCCGGCCCCCGCGTATTGCCACGCCGCCGCGTACGCGAAATGCTCGTCGTCGCGCAGCGCTTCCCCGTCCGCGGTCTGGCTTTCCTCCCGGAAGTGTCCGCCGCAGGACTCGGTCCGGTGCAGCGCATCCAAGCACATGAGCTCCGCCAGCTCCAGGAAGTCGGCCACTCGGCCGGCCTTCTCCAGTGCTTGGTTGAGCGTCTCCCCGATCCCCGGGACGGCGACGTTCGCCCAGAACTCCGCCCGGACCTCCGGGATCTCGGCCAGGGCTTCCCGGAGGCCGGCGTCGTTGCGGGCCATGCCGCATTTCTCCCAGACGATACGCCCGAGCTGCCGGTGGAAGGAGTCCACCGTGCGCCGCCCCTTGATGGCGAGCAAGCGCTGGGTACGCTGCTCCACGTCCTGCTCGATCGCCCGAACCTCCGGACCGCCAGCGTCCACCCGCGGAAGCTTGGTGGATGCGAGGTAGTCTCCGATGGTATACGGGAGGATGAAGTACCCGTCGGCCAACCCTTGCATGAGCGCGCTCGCCCCCAAGCGGTTGGCGCCATGGTCGGAGAAGTTTGCCTCGCCGATTACGTGCAATCCGGGAATGGTGCTCATGAGGTTGTAGTCCACCCACAGCCCACCCATGGTGTAATGGACGGCGGGATAGATCCGCATCGGGACGCGATAGGGGTCTTCGTCCGTGATGCGCTGGTACATCTCGAAGAGATTGCCGTATCGATCCGCGATGCTCTCCGCCCCCACCCGTTGGATCGCGTCCCGAAAGTCGAGGTATACGCCCAAACCAGTCGGCCCCACGCCCCGTCCCTCATCGCAGACCTGCTTGGCGGCGCGAGACGCGATGTCGCGCGGCGCCAGATTGCCGAAGCTCGGGTATTTCCGCTCGAGGTAGTAGTCGCGCTCCGCCTCAGGGATGTCGTGCGGTGCCCGCCCGTCCCCGCGTCGCGCTGGGACCCACACGCGACCGTCGTTGCGCAGCGACTCACTCATGAGGGTGAGTTTGGATTGGTAGTCGCCGCTGACCGGGATGCACGTGGGATGGATCTGCGTGAAGCACGGGTTCGCAAACGCCGCCCCCCGCTTATGCGCCCGCCAGATGGCGGTCGCGTTCGAATTTCGCGCGTTGGTTGACAGGTAGAACACGTTGCCGTATCCGCCGGTGGCCAACACGACCGCGTCCCCCATGAACGACTGGACCTGTCCCGTGATGAGATCGCGCGCGACGATCCCTCGCGCGCGGCCATCGACCACGACGAGGTCCAACATCTCGGTATGCGAGTGCATGTCTACCGCCCCGCGCCCGATCTGGCGCTCGAGCGCCTGGTACGCGCCGAGTAGGAGCTGCTGGCCGGTCTGGCCGCGCGCATAGAACGTGCGCGACACCTGGGCCCCCCCGAACGACCGATTGGCCAGCAGGCCGCCGTACTCCCGCGCAAACGGGACGCCCTGCGCAACGCACTGGTCGATGATGTTGACGCTGACTTCGGCGAGCCGATGGACGTTGGCTTCGCGCGCCCGAAAATCGCCGCCCTTGATCGTGTCATAGAACAGCCGAAAGACGGAGTCACCGTCATTCGGATAGTTCTTCGCGGCGTTAATCCCACCCTGGGCCGCGATGCTGTGCGCGCGCCGCGGCGAATCATGGTAGGTAATGCCGATGACGCGATACCCAAGCTCGCTGAGCGTCGCTGCGGCCGATGCGCCCGCGAGCCCCGTTCCGACCACGATCACCGTGTATTTCCGCTTGTTGGCTGGACTGACGAGCTGCATCTCGAACTTGTGCCGCTCCCACTTGGTCTCGAGTGGACCCGCCGGGACCCGTGCGTTGACCATCGACGAGCGCCCGGTCACCGCACCCACCCTGCCAGCACGGCGATCGGGATGAGGGCAAACCCCACAGCCACCACCACGGCGACCACGACCGCCACCGGGCGATGCAGCGGATGCGGCGTCGGTCGGGCGACGCCGAGCGTCCGGGCCGAGCTCCAGACGCCGTGATACAAGTGCAGGCCGAGCGCACCCATCGCGATGAGGTAGAACACGGCGACCGGCCAGACCCGGAACCCGGTCACGAGGTTCCGGTACACGTCGCCGCGCGCGAACGACGGGTGCACGGTCCCGGTGCTCATGTGCAGGATGTGAAAGACGACGAAGGCCGCCAGGACCACGCCGCCCCATCGCATGCTCCGCGACGCGATGGTCGCGACTTGCGGGTGGCGCTCGGCATACGCGTGCGGCCGTGCGGCCCCCGCGATCCGCGTCAACTGGACCGCCGCGTCGATGTGCAGGATCACGGCGGCCAGCAACACCACCCGCGCGAGCCACAGCAGCTCGCCGGTACCATGCAGGAACGCGCTATAGGCGTTGATCTGGGCGGGCCCCTCGAACGCCTGCAAGTTGCCGAGCATGTGGAGCACGACGAAGCCGACCATGATCAGCCCCGTGACCGCCATGATCACCTTCTTGCCGATCGTGGACCGGTAGAGTGGGATCCACCACATTGTGTGGCGCGCGCCGGCTAGAACTTGATGGCGGCCATCGGCTCGCGCACGGCGTCTGCGCTCTTGCCCAGTTCCGTGCGCTCAGCTGCCGTCAACTCGACCTCGAAGATCTTCTCCAGACCGCGCCGACCGATCTTGCACGGCACCCCGAGGAACAGGTCCCGCATCCCGTATTCGCCCTCCAACCACGCGGCGCACGGAAGGATGCGCTTTTGGTCGAGCACGACCGCCTCCACCATCTGGACCGCGGCGGCGGACGGCGCGTAGTACGCCGATCCCGTCTTCAGGTGTTTGACGATCTCCGCGCCGCCGTTCCGCGTCCGGGTCACCACGGCGTCGAGCTTCGCTTTGTCCAAGAGTTGGGCGACCGGAATCCCGCTGACCGTGGTGTACGAGATGAGCGGCACCATCGTATCACCGTGTCCGCCGAGTACCATCGCCTGGATGTCCCGCACGGAGACGTCGAGCGCCTCGGCCAGGAAGGCGCGATAGCGGGCGGTGTCGAGCACGCCCGCCATACCCAACACCCGTTCCCGAGGGAAGCCCGTCACCCGCTTCGCGACGTAGCACATCACGTCGAGTGGGTTCGACACAACAATGAGGATGGCGTTCGGCGACCGGGCTTTGATCTCTTCTGAGACTTGCCGCACAATGCCGGCGTTGGTCGCCAGCAAGTCATCGCGGGACATCCCCGGCTTGCGCGCGATGCCGGCGGTGATGACCACGACGTCCGAGCCCGCCGTGTCCGCGTAGTCGTTGGTCCCGACGACCCGCGCGTCGAACCCCTCGATGGGCCCCGATTGCAGTTGGTCGAGCGCCTTCCCCTGTGGAATGCCTTCGGCGACATCCACCATGACGACGCGGTGCGCGAGGTGCTTCTCCGCGATCCGCTGCGCGGTCGTCGCACCGACATTGCCGGCGCCGACGACAGTAATTGTATTGACCATGCGCCGAAGTTTAGGCGGTCAACCCCCAACTTGCGAGAGCGCGCGTAAGCCGCCCACACGCATCTGCAACAGCTCGTGCTCCATCGGCTTTGCGGCGAGCGCGGCGCGGAACGATGGGGCGAGCGGGATCCCGCTGCGCAGCGGTGTACGGAGATCGACTTCGTGGTCGCCGAACAGGCAGGTTCGCAGGCGGCCGTCGGCAGTCAGTCGCACCCGGTTGCAAGACGCGCAGTAGGTATGCGTCATCGGAGAAATCACTCCGATCGAGCCGAGGCCGCCCGCGATGCGATAGTACACGGCGGGTCCGTTGCCGCGCGGCGGGCCCTCGGTCCGGGTCACGTCGCCGAGCGCGGACACCCGAGCCACGACTTCGTCGGTCGGCACCACGTGGTCCCATGTCAGCGCGCGCATGTCGCCGACCGGCATGAGCTCGATGAACCGGACGTGCCAGGGATGCACGAGCGTCAACCGCGCGAAGTCCTCGATCTCGTCGTCGTTGATCCCCCGCATCACGACCACATTGATCTTCACCGGCATCAATCCCGCCCGCTCGGCGGCGAGGGCGGACCGGATGGGATCGAACTTGAGATCGCGGCGCGCCGTCCAGACGATGCGATCAGGGCGCAGGCTGTCGGCGCTCATGTTGACGCGGTCCAGCCCAGCCTCCCGTAACGTCTCCGCAATCGCCGGCAGCCGAACGCCGTTGGTCGAGAGCGAGATGTCCTCAATCCCAGGGACCTCACGCAGCATCGCCACCAATCGCGGGAGCTCCGGTCGGATCGTGGGCTCGCCGCCCGTGATCCGCAACCGGCGCAGTCCCAGCGGCGCCAACTGACGGACGATGTCCGTGATCTCCTCGTACGACAGGATGTCGGCCTTGGGCAGCCAGGCCAATCCCTCCAGCGGCATGCAGTACACGCACCGGAAGTTGCAGCGGTCCGTGACCGAGATCCGGAGATACTCGATCCGGCGTCCGAATTGATCCCGGAGCGTCTCCTGCGTGCCCGGGTCCGCGGCCGATGCTGACATGGTCGAGGGATCGCCGCGTGTGACGATCGTTGCCGCACGCGTGGTAATCATGCGCCCCGCTCGCCGTTGGACACCGCGGTCGAGAGCAACTCGTTGGCTGTCTCCGGCGTGGCCGCGCCGGCGTCGCGCGTCGGATCGACCCATTCGCGCGTGCCATCGACGTAATGCTCGCGTTTCCAGATCGGCACGCGCCGCTTGATCTCCTCGATCACGTATCGCGCGGCCGCGAATGCCGGCGCGCGCCGCTCGTGGGACGCGGCGATCGCGACGCTGATCTCGCCGAGTCCGAGGTAGCCGACCCGATGCTCGACCGCGATCGCGCACGCGCCGTATCGCTGGCTGGCCTCGATGACGATCGCGTGCAGGTGGCGATCGGCCATGCCTGAATATGCGTGGTAGTCGATCCCGGTGACCGGCCGGCCGTCATGCGTGTTGCGAACGGTACCGAGAAAGAGGGCCGTGGCACCCGCGCCCGGATCGGCGACGGCACGCAACAGCGCTGCGGGGTCGATCGATCGGCTCTGCAGCGTCGCGTGGATCCGCCCCGCGATCGGCGGGGCGATCATCCGCCGGCCACCGGGGGGATCAGCGCGATCTCGTCACCGGGCTCGATCACGCGATCGTAGGGCGCGTATTCCTGGTTGACTGCCACGAGTGGCCGCGCGGGCAAGCGCTCGGCATGGCCATCGCGCACGCGGGCCACCATGTCGGCGACCGTCGATCCGGGGGTCAACGACACATCGATCCGAGGCCGGCCAAGGGCATCAGCGTAGGACGCAAAGAGCAGCACGGTAACCGTCGTGGGGAGCACGCCGAAATCTACATCGGAGCACCACTTGGATTTATGCCCCTTGAGGACGAGCCCGCAGACTACGCCTCGGAGAGCTCCGAGATAGGGACCCGAGCCACCAGCGCGCGCAACTCCTTTGACGGCTTGAACACCGGCACGGGTCGCGCAGACACCTCGACGGGAGCGCCAGTTCGCGGGTTGCGCGCCATCCGCGTCTTGCGCTGGCGGATCTTGAAGGTGCCAAACCCACGCACCTCGATATTGTGCTGCTCCCGCAGCGCGTCCTTGATCGCATCCAAGAAGGAGTCCACCACGCGGGCGCAATCCTTCTTGGAGATCATGGGCCCCGCAGTTCGAGCGATCTGGGTCGTGACGTGCTCGACGAGGTCGGCTTTGGTCATTGGTGGACCCCAGCGAAAAGACGCGTGCGTGGTACTCGACTTCGTGCCAACGGGGGCCCGGATCGGCCCCCGCCTCGTCGTCGAAGCTAGGGCGTTACTTATTACGCGTCAAGAGCTTGGCTCACTCGCCTGACGGCCTGTGCCGATCCCGGAGCCCCGGAGCCGGCCCGGGGCGCCCATACTTGCCAGGAAGACGTCGAAGAGCGGACGGGCGTCGTGGGGCCCTGGCGCGGCTTCCGGGTGGTACTGGACGGCGAAGATCGGCAGGTCCCGGTGGCGCAGCCCCTCAATCGTTCCATCGTTGAGGTTGAGGTGCGTCACGGCAAGCGCGGGCGCGCCCGATATCCCGTCTGCCGTCCCCTGGACCGCAAAGCCATGGTTCTGGGCGGTGATGGTGACGATTCCCGTCTCCAACTCGCGCACCGGATGGTTCCCGCCGTGGTGGCCGAACGCCATTTTTGCGGTCTCCCCGCCGTATGTCAGACCGATCAACTGATGGCCGAGGCAGATCCCAAAGATCGGAACCCCGGCCCCCGCGATTGTGCGGATCGCACTCGGCGCATAATGGACCGCAGCCGGGTCCCCGGGGCCATTCGACAGAAACACGCCGTCTGGCTTCCGGTCGAGGACCGCCTGAGCAGGTGTAGTGGCGGGCACGACGGTCAGTCGACAGCCGTGCGCGTCCAGCAGTCGCAGAATGTTGCGCTTGATGCCGTAGTCGTACGCCACGACATGTCGGGCCGCATGCGGATTACCCCACGTATACTGCTCGCGCGTCGAGACCCGAGACGCGAGATCGAGGCCTTCCATCGAGGGGCACGCCGCGAGCGATGCCTGCGCAGCCTCGTCGATATCGTTCCCCGACACCAATACCCCACGCATCGCGCCGGCCGATCTCAGGTGCCGCGTGAGGCGTCTCGTATCAACATCCGTCAATATTGGGACTTGGGCGTCACCGAGCCACGTGGCAAGCGAACCGCTGGCGCGCCAGTTCGAGTGCGACATCGACAGCTCGCGCACGACGATGCCCGCGACCTGCGGCCGCGCGGATTCGGAGTCCTCTTGATTCACGCCATAGTTGCCGATCTGCGGTGCGGTCAACACCACGATCTGGCCGTCGTACGAGGGGTCGGTGAAGACCTCCTGGTAGCCAGACATGTTGGTCGTGAAGACGACCTCGGCTGCCGTCGGCGCGGTTCCCGGGCGCAGTCGGCCGCGAAAAAGGGTTCCGTCCTCGAGCAGGAGAAACCCTGGTTCCATCGCCACCCCGATCATCAGACGCTCGCCATCACATCACCGGCGCCGCGACAGCGGGATGCCGCGGCCTCACGAGACGCACATCCGTCCCGCCGACGCAGTCCGCGCATCCCGGTGCACGTCTACGGCTTCGATTGCCCTGCCGGTGGCGACTTCGCGGGCGCGGATGCGGGCGACGCCGCCGGGGGCGTCGTGCTCGACGCCGCACCGGGCACGGCGGCGCCTGGCAATGCCCCAGCGGGTGCCGCCGCGCCTGGCAGTGCGGATGGAGCGGGCTGGAACGGCAGTGCGGGCGCGGTCGTCGTGGGTGCCGTGGTGGCCGGTGCCGTGGGCGGAGGCGTCACCGCCTGATCGAGCACCGACTTGGGAACTCGCGCATGCGCGGACGCGATCTGCAGAACGAGCGCGATCGCGAGAAAGATCCCCCCTGACCACCAGCCGATATTGGTCAGCAGGTTGCCGGCCTGCCGCGTGCCGATGAACGCGTCGGGCGAGGAACTGACACCGCCGAAGCTGGCCGCCATGCCGGTACCCTTTCCGCTTTGGAGCAGAATGGACGCGACCAGCACGAAACTGTCGAGGATGAGCAGGACGAGTAGCAGCTTCTGAAACATTGTCAGCGAGTAGTGGGAAATCCGTAACCATCAAACTTGCCGGTGATGACCGCGTGGATCAAGGCCGCCTCGATCCGAGTGCCGGATCGCCGCCATCTCACCGCTGTGCCGCGCGGTCTATTCCGGCAGCAACGATCGCCGCCCACGAGACGGGATCGAGACTAGCGCCGCCCACCAGCAACCCATCGACATCGGGGGCGGCGAGCAGCGCGGCCGCGTTGCCGGGGTTGACGCTGCCGCCGTACAGGATCGGGACGTCGCGGTCGGTGCCACCCAGTACGACTCCGATCGCGGCGCGTAACGCGCGGTGCGTGGTGCTGGCATCGTCCGGCGTCGCGGTGCGACCGGTCCCGATGGCCCAGACCGGCTCGTACGCCACGAGCGATCCCGCGACCTGTTCCCGCGTGAGTTTACCGAGTCCCGCGCGGAGCTGGCGGAGCACGACGCGCTCTGTCTCACCCGCCTCCCGCTCCGCGAGCGTCTCGCCAACGCACAAAACGGGGGTGAGCCCCGATCTGACCGCCGCCTCGCATTTGCGCGCGGTCTCTTCGTCCGTCTCACCGAAGACATGGCGGCGCTCCGAGTGGCCGACGAGCGCAAACGTCGCGCCGGCCGCGCGCGCGAGCGGCGCCGAGATTTCGCCCGTGAATGCGCCCTTGTCTTCCCAGAAGATGTTCTGCGCCCCCAGGTGGATGTCTTCGCGCCCGGCGGCCGCGTCTCGCGCGGCGTCAACCGACACGTCGGGGGGGAAAACGATGACGGTCACATTGCGCTGCGCGGGCGACCGCGCCCCGAACGCCGCGATGAATGCCCGTGCGTCCGCTGGGCCAAGATTCATCTTCCAATTCGCGGCCAACACGGGCCTGTGCCAGCGGCGACCTCCGCCGGTCACCGCCATGGCGACACCACGCGCGACACCACGCGCGACACCACGCGCGACACCACGCGCGGCACCACGCGCGGCACCACGCGAGCGGTCACGGCGCGTCGTCCAATGCGGCCACGCCCGGGAGTGTCTTTCCCTCGAGGAATTCGAGCGCCGCGCCGCCGCCGGTCGAGACGTGACTCATCTGGCTCTCGAGTCCCGCCTGCGTCACTGCGGCAGCCGAGTCCCCGCCGCCGACGATCGTGGTCGTGCCGGTGGCCGTGGCGGCGGCCATCGCCCGCGCGACGGCGAGCGTGCCCGCATCGAACGGCGGCGTCTCGAACACGCCCATGGGGCCGTTCCAGATCACGGTCTTCGCGGTGGCGATGGCGCGGCCGTACGACTCGGCCGTCCTTGGACCGATGTCATACATCGCTTCCGTTGGCGGGATGTGATCGCGGGGGACGGCGTGCGCGCGCGACGGCTGGTCGAGGGCGGGCGCGACGACCGCGTCGTGCGGGAGCGTGAGCCGCGCGCCCGCCGTCGCGAGCAGCTCCTTGGCCATCGTCACGCGGTCGGGCTCGACGAGGGACGTCCCGACCCCGAGCCCCATCGCTTGGTAGAAGGTGCTGGCCATCGCGCCGCCGATGAGCATCCCATCGACCTTGGGCAGCAGGTGCGCGATGACGTCAATCTTGCCGGAGATCTTCGCGCCACCGAGGATCGCGACGAACGGCCGCGTCGGCTCGGCGAGCGCTTGACCCAGATAGTCGAGCTCCTTTTCCATGAGGAACCCGGCCACGGCCGGACGCAGCACGTGCGCCACGCCTTCGGTAGACGCGTGGGCCCGGTGCGCGGCGCCGAATGCATCGTTGACAAACACGTCGCCAAGCTTCGCGAGGGCCCGGGCCAGACCTTGGTCGTTCGCCTCCTCGCCGGGCAGGAAGCGCGTGTTCTCGAGCAAGAGCACGGACCCGGCAGCCACGGTGTGTGTCGCCTGAACGGCATCCTCGGTATCCGTCGCCTCGACAAACCGCACTGGCACGGTGAGCAACTCACCGAGTCGGGCGGCCACGGGGGAGAGCGAATACCTCACGTCGGCCTTCCCTTTTGGCCGCCCCAGATGCGACAGGAGGATCACACGGGCGCCACGGTCCACCAGGTACTGGATGGTGGGGAGCGCCGCGCGGATGCGCGTGTCGTCAGTCACCCGGCGCTCGCTGTCGAGCGGCACGTTGAAATCGACGCGCACGAGCACGCGCTGGCCCCGCACCTGTGCGTCAGTCAGGTCGCGAATCGACGCCTTGCGCGCCACCGTCAGAGCTGGCTCGTGGGCGCCGCGTCCGCCGAGCCGCGTTTGGCGTGGAGCACGTGGGACCAGATTCCGGCGAGGACTCCGGCCGCCGCCGCGACGTAGCCGATCATTCCGATCCGGCGAAAGTGCTCGTACTGCGTCGAGGCGAACTCGCCATGCGCGACGACGATCGGTTGGGTGGCGAGGCGATGCATGCCGGCGTTCGACACCAAGATGAGGATGATGCCCAGCGCCAGGAGCGCGAGTGCGAGGACATCACGCAGTCGGTCATCGCGACCGGGCGACTGCACGGGCCCCGACGCCGCGCCTGGCAACCCCGGGGGCGTCACAGGCGCGCTGCCATCATCCGCAGGAGGTCCACGCACCGGCACGCGTAGCCCCATTCGTTGTCGTACCACCCCGCGACTTTGACCATCGTGCCATCGATCACCATCGTGCTCTTGGCATCGAGGATGCACGAATGCGGGTCGCCGATGTAATCCACCGACACGAGCTCGAGCTCGGAATACGCGAGAAAGCCATGGAGTGGACCAGAGGAGGCCGCATCACGAAACGCCGCGTTCACCGCCTCGATCGTCGTCGGCCGCTCCACTTCGGCGACCAGATCGGTGAGCGACACATCCGGCGTGGGCACGCGCATCGAGACGCCGTCGATCTTGCCTTTGACCTCGGGGATGACCAATCCGGTCGCCTTTGCCGCACCCGTCGTCGTGGGTATGATCGAGACCGCGGCCGCCCGCGCCCGCCGAAGGTCCTTGTGCGGAAAGTCGAGGATCGACTGGTCGTTGGTGTAGCTGTGAATCGTCACCATCGACCCGTGTCGAAATCCAAACGCATCCCGGATCACTTTCACCATCGGCACCAGGCAGTTGGTGGTGCACGACGCGTTCGATACCACATGGTGCCGGGCGCTGTCGTAGGCGCCGCTGTTCACGCCCATGACGATGGTAAGGTCTTCGCCTTTGGCGGGCGCCGAGATCACGACTTTTCGCGCGCCGGCCGCGAGGTGCTTTCGGGCGTGGACCGCGTCCGTGAACCGACCGGTCGATTCCAGCACCAGATCGACGCCAAGCTCCTTCCACGGCAGGGCGGCCGGGTCCTTCTCCGCGGTGACCCGCACCCGGTGGCCGTCCACGTGGAGCCCATCGGCCGTCGCCTCGACATCGCCGGCGAAGGTGCCCTGGACCGAATCGTATTTGAAGAGATGCGCCATCGTCTTGCTGTCGGTCAGGTCGTTGACGGCGACGACCTCGATATCCGCGACCTCCTGCTCCAACGCGGCGCGCAGCACCTGACGCCCGATGCGACCGAATCCATTGATACCAACGCGTGTAGGCATGGGCGAAGTCTCTCCGCGGCGGGTACGGGTGTCAACGGCCCGCGGCATCGCGCGTGGCGCGCGACGGACGGCGAGTCGTCAGCGGCCGACCGCGGTCCACATGGCGGGTCGATTCGGGGCCACGCCGAACCACCGCTCGAACGCGAGCGCGCCCTGCTCGATCAGCATCGGCAACCCGTCGGCCGCCCGGTGCCCGCACGCCCGGGCGTTGCGTACCCAGGTCGTCTCGCCGCGACGATACACGAGGTCCATGACGTCGGCCTCCGGGGGCAGCAGGGCCGGATCGATCGCCATCGCGTCATCCGCCACGCCCACGGTCGTCGCGTGCACGACGAGCGCGGCGCCGGCCACGGCGTCGATCGCGCGGTCCACGGGGACCGCGACACCCGGGAATCGCGCGCACAGCACACGCGCGCGCTCCCCGGTCCGATTCCACACCCGCGCGGTACACGCCTCCCAGCCCGCGATGGCCGCGAGCACGGCGCCGGCAGCGCCCCCCGCGCCGAGCACCGCGATGGTGGCGCGCGCGGGCGCTGCCCCCCGGAGCTGCACGACCGCATTGTGAAATCCCTCGACGTCGGTATTGTCGCCGACGAGCATCCGATCCTCCACCCAGAAGGTGTTCACGGCGCCGACCTGCTGCGCGGTCGCCGTGAGGCGTGCGCAGCGCGCCGCGACGGTCGCTTTGTGCGGCGCGGTCACGTTGCCCGCGGCGCCCTCGCGGGTGAGGGTGTCCAGGAGTGCCGGGATGTCAGGTGGTGCGACGTCGCGCGCCTCATACGTGAGCGGGATCCCGGCCGCGCGGAGCGCCGCGTTCTGCAACACCGGGGACAGCGAGTGCGAGACGGGATGGCCCAACAGCAGGAGCCGCGTCGGGCGCGGCGTCAACTCGCCGCGCGCTCGGTGGCCAGCCGGTCCACGGCGCGCTGAATCTCCAATTCGAGCTCATCGACCGTGGAGCGATAGACGTCGAGATCGCCACCGAACGGATCGGTCACGGGACGGCCTTCGGTACTCCGCGTCGCGTAGTCGGTGAGGAGATACGATTTGCCGGTGCCCCCCAGCGCTTCGACGCGCTCCAGATGATGGGGACCCATGACGAGGATCAAATCCGCCAGATCCACCAGCTCCGGGGTGAGCTGTCGGGCACGATGCTCGGTCAAGTCGAGTTGGCGCTCGATCCCCACCAGCAGCGCGCCGTCGGACGCGGGCTGGCCATCGACCGCGCTCGTGCCCGCGCTGCCGAGTTCGAGATGCGAGAGCCCACGCTCCTGGGCGAGTCGGCGCGCGATCGTCGCCGCGATCGGACTGCGGCACGTATTGCCCGTACAGACGAAGAGAATGAGCATGGCCCGTCCTACGCGTCACCGATCAGGTCGGGGACGCTGTCCCGCAAGGCGTCGGCCGAGATGGCGCCCGGCCGAATCACACGCATCCGGCGCCCCGTACAATCGACCACGGTCGATGGCGCGGACGCGTCAAGACGACCACCGTCGAGCACGCGCAGGACGCCGCGACCGATGGCGTCGCCCCACTGCGCTACAATCTCTCCGGCCGACGAGGCAGGCGGTACCCCCGGACGGTTGGCGCTCGTGGACGTGATCGGCTCCCCGTACGCGCGAATCAGTCGGGTCAACCCCTCGTGCGAGGTCCACCGTACTGCCACGCCGCCCTCCGGTCCACGCAGTCGGTCCGGCACCCGCCGTTCCCCGCCCGGGAGGACGAGCGTGAGGGGACCCGGCCAATACCGAGCGGCCAGCGCCGCCGCCGCGCCCGCCAGATGGAGTCCCAACCGCCCAATCATTTCGCTCCCCGCGATGAGCAGCAAGAACGGTTTGCCGGGCGGGCGCCCTTTGAGCCGCACCAGTGCGTCCACGCCGTCCTGATCCGCGCTACCTCCGAATCCGTAGACCGTCTCCGTGGGGTACGCCAGAACGCGGCGCTGTTCGAGATGCGCGATCGCCTCCGCCACAGCCGCGTCGATCTCCGCTCGCGACCAGAACGGAATCGCGCGTGCGGGGCTCGGCGCCGCGTCCGCGGGCAGTCCACCACTGACCCCATGGTGCATGGTCACGGCGTGCGTCGCGTGTCGGACCGCGTCATTCGACGAGCCCGGCGAGCGCGTCCGCGCGCGCAAAGTCCGACTCGTCGGTGATCTTCATTGCCCGCTCGCTCCCCCGAACAACGATCACCTCGATCCCAAGTCGCTCGCAGAGCGCCGCGTCGTCGGTGGCCGCGATCTGGTCCCGCCTCGCCGCATCGTGAGCGCGCGCCAGGAGGGCGCGGGGAAACGCCTGCGGGGTCTGCGCGCGCCAGAGGCGCGTCCGCTCCACCGTCCGGACGACGCGGCCGTGCTCATCGACCTCTTTGAGCGTATCGACGACCGGGAGCGCCGCCACTGCGCCATAGCCCGCGCGCGCCGCGGCGATGACGCCGTCGATGGTGGCGTCCGCGACGAGCGGCCGCGCGGCGTCGTGCACGACGACGATGCCGACCGTGTCCGGCAGATCCTGCAGCCCGTTCTCGACCGACGCCTGGCGCGTGGGACCGCCAACCGAGATCAGGAGTCGATCGAGGTCCGACTGGAAGAGCCACGGAGGCGGGTCGCCGACATGTGATCGCGGGAGCACGCACACGACCATCGCGACGTCGGCCCGAGCCTGGAATCGCTGCACGCTGTGCAACAGCATCGGCTTGCCCGCGACCCACCGGAATTGCTTGAGCTCCGCGGACGCGGTCCGGCTCCCCGCGCCCGCCGCCACGAGGACCACCCCCACATCAGCGGGCGCCGCGGCCTGGGTGTCGGTCGGCCGGGCGGCGTGAGGCGCCGCGGCGCTCGGTGCGGACTTGCCGGATTCGAGTGGGCTCACGGGGGCGCTAGATGAAGAGTTGCGCGAAAAGGGCGTGCAGCGTGGACACGCCGACCGTCCGGATCCCCGCCACCGGCCGCCGCGGCACCGCGCGGTCGGCGAGATAGGCGGTCGTCATGCCCATCTTGGCCGCCTCGAGCAGGCGACGCTCGACCTGTGACACCGGCCGAACCTCACCCCCCAATCCTATCTCGCCGATGAACACCGCGTCGGCCGGCACCGGGCGATCGAAGACGCTGGAGGCCAACGCGGCTGCGACCGCGAGGTCACCGCCCGGCTCGTGCAGACGGACGCCACCCACGACGTTGAGAAACACATCGAGTGAAGCGAACGACATCTCGGCCCGCTTGTCGAGCACCGCCAGCAGCAGCGCGAGGCGACGCCCGTCGTAGCCGGTGGCGACGCGTTGAGGGGTGCCGAATCCGGCCTTGGCGGCCAGCGCCTGCACTTCGATCAGGATCGGTCGCGTACCTTCGAGCAGTGCGGTCACCGCGCTGCCGGATGTCGTGCGGCGGCGGTCGCCGAGGAAGAGTTCCGATGGGTTTTCCACAGGCACCAGCCCGGTCTGCGCCATGCGAAACACGCCGATCTCGTCCACGCCGCCGAATCGGTTCTTCGTCGCGCGCAGGATGCGGTGGTCGATGTCGGTCTCGCCTTCGAAATACAGCACCGTGTCAACGATGTGCTCCAGCATCTTGGGCCCCGCGATGCCGCCGCCCTTGGTGACGTGGCCCACGACGAAGACAGTGGTCCCCGATTGCTTGGCGTATCGCATCAACCGCGCGGCGCACTCGCGCACCTGACCGACGTTTCCGGGCGCCCCTTCGAGGTCGGCGGTAAAGACGGTTTGGATCGAATCGATGATGAGCGCCCCTGGCCGCACCGACTCCGCCGTGGAGAGAATCGTCTCGAGATTGGTCTCGCACAGCAGCGCAACATCGCCCGCGGCATCGGCGAGACGGTCGGCTCGGAGCTTGACCTGGAGCGGCGACTCCTCCCCAGACACGTAGAGGGTCGGCTGCCCTCCGGATTGCAGTCGCGCCGCGACCTGGAGCAGCAACGTCGATTTTCCGGCGCCCGGCTCACCACCCAACAGGACCATCGAACCGGGGACGACGCCGCCGCCGAGCACGAAGTCGAACTCACCGAGTCCAGTGCGCCACCGCTGCGTCTCCGACCCGGTGATCTCACGGAGCCGCGGCGTGGGCGCGACATCGCCGCCTGCTGCCAGCGTGGCCCGTCCGCCGACCCGCCGTCCATTCCCCCGCTTGGCCGCCGGCGGCGCTGCGATCTCCTCGCCCAGGGTGTTCCACTCGCCGCAGGCATCGCACCGTCCACCCCACCTCGCGTGCTCCGCGCCGCACTCGGTGCACCGATAGACGGTCTTGATCTTGGCCATGGTGCAATAATACGGCCCCCGCCGCCGGGCGCGGGCGAATTGAACGCCGTACCGCGGCGATTCGCTCCGTCGATCTGCTCCGGCGGCCGCGGCCGGCGTTACGTGTCGGCGCTACGTGCCGGCGCTACGTGCCGGCGCTACGTGCCGGCGCTACGTGCCGGCGCTACGTGCCGGCGTTCCGTGCGGAATAGCTCTCGAAGCGGGTGTAGGTCTTGTGGAAATACAGGTTGACGGTCCCGATCGGTCCGTTGCGCTGCTTGCCGACGATGATCTCGGAGCGACCCTCCAGCGAGTTGCCATCCTTGTCGGTGAGCCCCTCGTAGACCTCGGGGCGGTAGATGAACATGACGAGATCGGCGTCCTGTTCGTTGGCTCCCGATTCGCGGAGGTCCGAGAGCTGTGGCCGCTTGGATTCGCCCGTACGCTGCTCCGGTGCACGGGAGAGCTGGGACAGGGCCACGACCGGCACCGCCAGCTCCTTCGCGAGCGCCTTCAGCGACCGCGAGATCTGACTGATCTCCTGCTGCCGGTTCTCGGATCGAGCCGGCCCCTGAATCAACTGGAGATAATCGACGATGACCATGCCGACGCCGGAATCCACTTTGAGCCGACGGGCACGCGAGCGCATCTCGAGCAGCGAGATCCCCGCGCTGTCGTCGATGTAGATCGGCGCCGAGCTGAGGATACCGGCCGCCCGGGCAAGCCGCGGGAAATCGTCATCGCGAAGCAAGCCCTTGCGGAGCCGCTGTGCATCGATCCGCGCTTCGCTCGTCAGCAGACGCTGGACGAGCGATTCCTTACTCATCTCGAGTGAGAACAGGGCGATCGGGATATTGTGCTCGATCGCCGCGTGTTGCGCGAGCCCGAGACAGAACGCCGTCTTCCCCATGGCCGGCCGGGCCGCCACGATAATCAGATCGGATGGCTGGAACCCCGACGTGATGTCATCGAGATCGGCGAACCCGCTCGGGACACCGGTGATGGGCTTTCCGCCCTTGGAGAGCGCCTCGATGCGTTCCATGGTCGGCCACAGGAGCTCCTTGATCCGGGTGAAATCCACTCCCCCACGGATCTGGCCGAGCTGCAGGATCCTGTGTTCCGCGGCGTCGAGCAGATCGGCCGCCGCGGTATGCCCCTCGAACGCCTCAGAGACGATGCCGGTCGAGACTTCGATGAGCCGCCGCAGGAGTGCCTTCTCCCGCACGATGCGCGCGTGGTACTCGACGTTGGCGGCGGTCGGGATCGCGTCGATCAGGAACGTGATGTAGTCGCGACCCCCGCTGGCTTCGAGCTCGCCGCGTCGCGAGAGCTCCTCGGCGAGGGTCAGGGGATCGACGACGTCCCGCCGCTCGGTCAACGCCAGCATCCCGCCGAAGATCCGGCGATGCGCTTCCCGATAGAACATCGTGTCGTCCACGATCTCGGACGCGCGCATCACGGCGTCCGTGTCGATCATCATCGCCGCGAGGACGGCCTGTTCGGCATCCTCCGAGTAGGGCGGGCGGCGGTCGCCGTACGGGTCGCGTTCCGGAGGCGGGCCGTCGTCCGGGTCAGAGCCCGTTGCCATCGAGGATGCGACGTGCGTACTGGACATCTTCCCAAGTCGGACGTTTCCAAGCCGGATTGCGGAGGAGCGCGGCCGGGTGGTAGGTGACGATGAGGGGGACACCGTAATACCGGTGCACCGCGCCGCGCAACTTTCCGATCGTCAGTGGGGTCTGGAGCAGCGTCTGCGCCGCGAAGGTCCCGAACGCCACGATCGCGCGCGGGCGGATCAGCTCGAGCTGCCGCACCAGGTACGGGCTGCACGCCGCCACCTCGGTGGGAAGCGGGTTCCGGTTGCCCGGGGGGCGGTGCTTCAACACGTTGCAGATGAAGACGTCCTCCCGGGTCAGGCGGATCGCCGCCAGAATCTTGTCGAGGAGCTTCCCGGCCTGGCCGACGAACGGCCGGCCAGTCGCATCTTCGGTCGCGCCCGGGGCCTCGCCGACGCAGACGAGGTGCGCGGCCGGCGACCCCTCGCCGGGCACCGGACGGGTGGCCGTCTCGTAGAGTGCGCAGCTCGTGCACGCGGCGATCGCTCGGGCCAGGTCGTCGAGGGTCGAGTACGCGGCCAGCGGGCCGCCAAACAATTCGTTCGCCGCCTGGCCGACGACGATCCCGGCCGGCCACGTCGCCGGATCACCGGCCCGCGTCTCGCCGTCGGCAAGCAACGCATCGGGCGCGACCGCGGGCGAGCGCTCGACGGACGTGGTGGGCGACGGCGGCGCCTTTGTCACCGGACGCCGGGCGGGCGGCTCGGGCGGTTTCGTTTCCGCGACCCGAGGGATCGCCACGCCGCGATCGGCCGCGGCCAGGACCGCCCGCCAATCGCCGCTCGCCGCGTCGGCCGGCATCCGCTCGACGGCGGCGGGGGCGCCCGTGTCGGCGGCGCTCACCCGCGAGGCGGAGCCGGGATCGGGCACCGCGGCAGAGTCCGCGCCCCCCCGGGCGCCGACGATCCGCATGACATCGTCCACCGTCATCCCATCCAGGACGAGCTCGCGTTCGCCCGTCTCGCGCCGCTGCTCGAGGTAGCGGCGCAGTCGCTCCCTACCGTCCACGCATCAGCCCTTCGACCCGATCGAGTATGGCATCCGCCACCGCTGTCTTGTCGAGGAGCGGCAGTTCTTCGGGCTGCCCGTCGCCGACCAAGAAACTCACGCGATTGGTATCCGTGCCGAATCCCGCGCCGGGTTCCGTCGCGTCGTTGACCACCACCATGTCGAGCCCTTTGCGCCGCAACTTGTCCCGTCCTCCGACCAGCGCGGCTTCGGTCTCGAGCGCGAACCCAACCACGATCGCGTGCGCCGGGCGGAGGTCGCGCGTCGTCAGGAGGACATCGTCGGTGGGGACCACCGCGATGTCGGCTAGCGCGGTGCCCTTCTTGATCTTCTGGGCGGAGACCGTCGCGGGACGGAAGTCGGCCGGCGCCGCCGCCATGACCAGTACATCGGCGCTCGGCAGGTGCGCGGCCACTGCTTCGCGCATGGCCTCCGTCGTCTCGACCGACACGATGGTGGGACCCACAGGCGGCGCCACGGCGAGCGGACCCGCGATCAGCGTCACGTCGGCCCCGCGACGCCACGCGGCGCTCGCAATCGCGACCCCCATCTTGCCGCTGCTGCGATTCGATAGGAACCGCACGGGATCGATCGGCTCGCGGGTCGCGCCGGCGGTCACCACGACCCGCCGACCGCGGAGCAGCCCATCGGCGTCAAGCAGTCGCCCCACGTGGGCAAAAATGGTTTCGGGCTCCGGCATGCGCCCCGCGCCGCTTCCCTCGCCCGCGGCGAGCGCGCCCGTCTCCGGATCCAGCAGGTGGTACCCGAGCTCTCGGAGGTGGGCGACGTTTCGCGCGGTCTGTCGGTGCGCCCACATGCGGTCGTTCATCGCCGGCACCAGGAGCACAGGCGCGTCCGCGGCGAGCAAACACGCGGCGAGCAAATCGTTGGCGTGGCCATGTGCCGCCCGGGCCATGAAATCCGCCGTGGCCGGCGCGACGACGATGGCATGCGCGGCACGCGCGAGCGCGATGTGGTCGAGCGCCTGCCCCGCCGCGATCAATTCGGTGTGCACCGGACGCCCAGTCAGCGCTTCGAACGTCAGCGGGGCGACGAACTCCTGGGCCGCGGCCGTCATGACGACGTCCACGTCCGCCCCCGCTGTGGTCAACAGACGGGCGAGCCACGCCGCTTTGTAGCTCGCGATGCCACCCGTGATGCCGAGGACGATCCGGCGGTGGGCGAAGGGGCGCACCCCGGTCGTTACTCCGGACGGCGCCGCGGAACGACCCGATACTGGATCTGCGCGCTGGTCAGCTCTTCGAGCGATCGGGTGGTCAGCTTCTTCTCTTTGGACAACGACCGGTCGCGGGGGAATTCGTTGAGCCCACGAGCATACTTCGCGGCGACGAGCACGCCGAGATACTTGTTGGTGGAATTCGCGGCGACTTCGCCGGGGGTAAAAACGCGCATGCAACCTCCAGAAGGGTCGATCGGACCGAACGGGCAATCACCAGAACCACGACGGCGTGCGAGGGCCGCCAACCTCTTCATACACCAGACTACCGACGCCAGGCGCGCGCCACGGGCGTGCGCCACGGGCGCCCGCCTCGGCCGTCCTAACCCCGCGGCACCGTCACGACCGGTCCCTGCAGGCGGAGGCCCGCGATTTCCTGGTCGAGACCATCCACCAACTCCCGGACTCGGTCACCGAGCGCCGGGGCCCGGGTGCGCTTGAGCCCCTCGGCGTCGATGATCGCCGACGTCTCGCTCACCGCATGCTCGAGCTCACCGTTGACGACGATGTACTCGTACTGGTGCATCGCCTCCAACTCCCGCTTCGCCGTCTCCAGCCGCACCAGCAGATCGGACGGTTTCTCCGTCCGGCGCGCCATCAACCGCCGGAGCAGGACTTCCGCGGACAGTGGCAGCAGAAAAATCAGGACCGACGCCGGGAACGCCTCTACGAATTTCGCCGCCCCCTGCACATCGATGTCCATGATCACGTGGCGTCCACTGTCCAGCACCCGATCCACTTCGCGGCGCAGCGTGCCATACAACTTGCCGTGCACCTCCGCCCATTCCGCGAATTCCCCGCCCCGTTGGCTGGCCACGAAGTCCGCGTGTGACATGAAATGATAATCACGTCCATCGACCTCCGCGTGGCGCGGCCCTCGGGTGGTGGCCGAAACCGAGTAGCCAAGGTCGGTCCGCCGCGCGAGCAACTCCTTGGCGATGGTGGTCTTGCCACCTCCGGAGGGAGCGGAGAGGATGATCGGGAAAGGGGTCATTCGAGGCGGCTCACTCGAGGTTGTCCACTTGCTCGCGGATACGCTCCAGCTCCTCCTTGATCGCCACGACCTCCTGCAGGATCGGCGCGTCGTTGGCTTTGCTCCCGGTCGTATTGGCCTCGCGGAGCATCTCCTGCACGAGAAACCCGAGTCGTTTGCCGATGCCTTCCGCGGCGCCGTCGCGGAGCGCCGCCCGAAACGCCGCGAGGTGCGACGCGAACCGGTCCAGCTCCTCACTGACGTCCAAGCGGTCAGCCAGCAGCGCGATCTCCTGCGCGATCCGCTGGCCGTCCACCGTGAGACCGTCGGTCAGGACGCGCACGGATTCCCGCAGGCGATCGCGCGCCACGATCACGCGCTCCGGTGCGCGCGCCCGGATTCGGGCAACCGCACCATCGACCAACGCGAGACGCTCATCCAGAAACAGCGCCAGCCGGGCGCCTTCGCCAGCCCGCATCGTCGAGAGCGCGGCCACCGCCTCGTCCACGATCGCGACCAGTTGCGCGCCGCCGGCATCCCCGTTCCCCTCCTCCGCGCCCACCGCGTCGGGCTCCGACACGATGACGTCCGGTAGCCGGAGGACGGTCGCGAGATCGAGCACGCCGCCGAGATCATAGCGAGTCTTGAGCGCCGTGAGTTGGGCGACGTAACCCGCGAATCGCGCTTCGTCGATCACACCGCTCGACGCCGCGACATCGCGCTGCGTGCGCGCCGTGAGCGTGACGTGCCCGCGGGTGATCTGGCGGCGCAGCGTCTCGCGGATTTCGCCCTCCCAGCGCGCGAATGCGCCGGGGAGCTTGATGCTCGGATTGAAGAAGCGGTGGTTGACGGTGCGGACTTCGACGCTCACACGGGACCGGCCAACGAGTCCGTCGGCGGCCCCGAAACCGGTCATGCTTCTGATGATGGGCAAGGGGCTAAGTTATGACGCCACAACGACCTTGTCAATTCCGCCGGATGCGACTGCTCAATTCCAGAATGACCACCGGACGCCGTACACGTTGACCTGGCGCGGCATCACGTACCCGGGCACGAGGTTGTACGGGTAGCCCAGCACGTTGCGAAAGTCCCAGAAGATAGTGGCTTGCAGGATTCGGATCTCGAGCAGCGTCGAGAGGTCGTACGCCCCAGAGGAGACCATTTCGCTCCCACTCGCCACCGGGAAGGGCGTCGGGGACGAATATTCGAACGCGCCCGACGCATGGATCGAGAACGTGCGCCGCGGGAACTTGTGCAGCCATTCGGACTGCAGTGAGAGCTCGGCGCGTGCCTGATAGTTCGGCCGATATGGCCCCTCCGATCCCCAGTCGATCCCAGTGATGTCGGCGTGAATCCCTTCCCAGATCACGCCACGGATCGATCCGAACTCTCCCGTGGTGCGACCGACGGCCGCCGGCGCGAAGCTCGGGTCGTACACGGATAAGGCCGCGACCCGCGCCGTGTCCTGCGTCATGACGCCGCCACTGAACCACAGCTGCCCGATGCGCAGCCCCACCTCGCCACGCATGGCGAGCGATGTCGGTGGCGCATCGGGCGCGCCCGTAGAGGTCGTGCGACTCGCCGTGCCCATGATGCTGATAAACGGCAACGGTGTCAGCCGCGCCGACACCTCTTCCGTGGAGACCGGAATCGTCTGAGCTGCATTGACCGCGACGAGCGTCGGCCACGCCGACGGCGCGTCGTGGTCGATGTATGCCGACAGGGCGAGCGGCCCACTCTCGAAGCTGGCCCGGCCCGAGGGCTCGTTGCTGGTCCCGTGTCCGGCGAATACACGGAAGCGATCCGTACCGCTGAACCGTATGCCCCATTTGGAAAAGCCGCCTGCGGCCACGTACTGCGATTCCGAGATCGTGGTGTCGGAGGTGGGAGACGCGAACGGGAGTCCGGTCAGCGGATTGATGACCGTATCGGCGGCGGTTGACGATTCGAGGCTGGAGTTCTTGAACTGCAGCGTGGTCGCCATCACTTGCGCCCAGACCCCGTGGTCCGGATCGCCGTACCCGCCGCGCACGTACGCCGTCGTCCACGTTCCCTCGAAGTCGCCGAGCCCGGGGCCGGGGGTCGGGCCGCCGTTGAGATCGACCTCCGTCAACGGGTCCATGCCGCGCCGGTAGCGATTGCCGAACACATCGAACGACCACGGGCCCCGCGCATACCCGATCCGAGCCAGCAACGATGTCTCATCTCCCCCGCCGCCGAATGGCCCGATGTTGGTGAACTGCTGGGCCGCGACCTGCACCGACTCGCCGGGTTTGAAGCGCTGTCCGTAGAAGGCCCGATATTCGTTCGTCTCCTGGGTACCGGTCGCCACGTCGGCGCGGGAGTACGGCGTGAGGTGGTCCACCCGCCAGCTCCGCAGATAGACGCGCAACTCGTTGGCGCCCCGCTCGACCGCAACTTCCTCCAGCGTCCAGATCTGAATGGTCGCCAGATCGTTCGTGTTGCCGTCCCGGGCGTTCAGCGGATCCATCTCGATGCCGTCGTAGAAGACCCGGATGCGAGCCGCGTCGCCCATATACGTGCCGATCATGGGCGTCGAGAGCCACCCGGCTCGGAAGTCCGTGTAGCCTGGGATGCGAACCAGCAAGTCATTCAGGGTCTGCGCACCGGACGCGTAGAGCTCGTCGCGGTTCCAGTGATACGCGGGGCCGATCCCCAGCAGCCGCGGTTGCTCCGCGTGCGTCAGCGGGGCCCGCGTCTTGGTGGTGTCCGGGTGGAACGACAACAGGATGCTATCGGCTTTCGCGATGTGCGGCTTGGTCGTGTCGGTGCCGGCCGCGGAGTCCCGCCGGACGTGGGCCGAATCTTCTGGCGAACCCTGAGCGGTCGCGGGCCCTGGTGCCACGTAGAGGACGGCCCCGGCCAACACGCCGAGGCCGACCCGCAGCACACGCATCTGCCACGAGCGCGTCGGACGACGACGCGGACAGGCGACGAAGGTCAGCGCACCCGTCCGCGGGCAAATTCCACGAACATCCCGACTGGTACCCCGGTGGGCCCCTTTGGGATCGCCACCAGATCGGTCTCGGAATACGCGGTGCCCGCGATATCGAGATGGACCCAGGGCGTCGTGTCCACGAAATCCTGCAGGAACTTGGCGGCGGTGATCGCCCCGGCCGGCCGGCCTCCGGTGTTCTTGATGTCCGCGACATCCGACTTGATCCACTCGCGGTAGTCATCCCAGACCGGCAGTTGCCACCCGCGCTCCGCCGCCCGGTCCCCTGCCGCCAGGACCTCCGCGACCAGCGCCTGGTCGTTGCCGAACACACCGGTCGCGACGTGGCCCAGTGCGATCACGCACGCCCCGGTCAGCGTGGCGGCATCGATGATCGCCGACGGCTCGTACCGGCGCACGTAGTCCAACAGGTCGGCGAGCACGAGGCGGCCCTCCGCATCGGTGTTGATCACCTCGATGAACTTTCCGGAGGCGGCCTGCACGACGTCGCCCGGCTTCACCGCGACACCGGACGGCATATTGGTCGTGGCGCCCACGACGCCCACGACGTTGACCGGCAGCTTGAGCCGGGCGATGGCTTCCATCGCGCCGAGCACGCCGGCCGCGCCGCACATGTCGAACTTCATGAACTCCATACCGCCGGCCGGCTTGATCGAGATGCCGCCGCTGTCGAAGCACAGCCCTTTGCCCACGAGGGCCAGCGGCTTGACGGTCGGCACCGTGCCCTTGTACTCGAGCACGATCATCCGCGGATCTTGCGGCGTCCCCTGAGCGACCGCGAGAAATGCGCCCATCCGCAGTGACTCGAGCTCCCGACGGCCCATGACTGTCACGTCGAGTCCGAGCCGCTGGCCGATGTCACGTGCCACATCGGCCAAGTGGTCGGGCGTGCACACGTTACCAGGCATCATCGAGAGGCGACGCGCGAGGTCGTACCCAGCCCCGATCGCCTCCGCCGCCGCCAGCGCCTGCTCGGCGCCGGCGAGGTCATCCACGTAGATCGTCGCGGCGGTGAGCGGCGTTCGGCGCTCATCGACCGGGGGCGGCGTCTTGAGGTCCGTGTACTCCCACGGGCCCAGACCGAGTCCGACCGCCACCTGCTCGAGCTCCGCGCCCGTCGCCGGTCCGCCGTACCACGTGAGCGTGCCCGTGCCCATCCCATGGGCGCGACGCGCGGCCAGTGAAGCGGCGCGGCGCAATGCCCCGCCACGGTCGGTGGTCTTGCCCAGCCCGACGAGCAGGACGCGCGCCGCGCCCCGAGAGCCCCCTGCCAGGTGCAGCACTTCGTCGCGCGCCCCACGAAAGTCGCGGCGCTCGAGGGTCCGAGCGAGTGCGCCCCCCAGCGCGGCGTCCACGGGGGTCAGGGCAGGCGTGAGCGTCGCACCGGGCGGCAGCGCGAGCACCAACAATGGCGTGTCGAGCCCCGCGAGGTCGGCGCGGCGGACCGAGAGTGTGAGCGTCATGACGTTGAGAGAGAGAGCGGCCGAGGAGTCGGGCGATGGAAACTATGCCAGGCCGTCGATAGCCACCAGGCGCGTGTCGCCATCCAACGCGCAGCGGCCGCGGGCGCCCTCACCCGGTCGTGCCGAACCCCGCGGCAATGCAGTTGATCGAGAACAGCAGGGCCGACAGGTAGGCGCCCCGTTGCTCCGTGTCGGTGGACGGCGCCCGGACGCGATGCAGGAGCTCGATCTGCCGACGGTGCACATGGTCGAGCATGACGACTCGACGCTCGAGGCGGTTGCGAAGTTGGGTGAACCGCTCCGCGATCCTCCCGGCGCCCGTGATCTCGAGGATGGCGGACACGGTGCGCGTGTATTCCGCCTCGATCATCCCGAGGATCGCGCCCCGCACGCCACTGTCCGGCACGAGCTCGGCGTAGGCTCGGCACAGCGGGAGATCGACCTCGAGGAGCGTCTTCTCCGCTTCGTCCACGATCAGCCGGAAGACCGACATCTCGCGAAACATCCGGGCTAACAGCGCCGACCCCCGCGTGCCGCGGATGCCCACGAACGACGCGATCGCGCTGCCGATGCCGTACCACCCGGGTACGCAATGCCGGTTTTGCGTCCACGCGAACACCCACGGGATGGCGCGCAGATCGGCGAGCGCGCGCGCACTCCCCCGGCGCGCCGGGCGCGACCCGAGGTTGAGCAACGCCAACTCCTCGAGCGGCGACGCGGCGCTGTAGTAGGCAAAGAACGCGGGGTGCTCGACCAAACCCCGGTACGCCGCGAAGGCGGCACCGGACAGCGCCTCCATTGCCTCCGCGTATTCCGATGTCGGCTCCGGCGCGTTCCGGCCGAGCGTGTGATCGAGCACGCTGGCCGTGAGCAGTTCCATCTGATAGAGCGCGGCGTCGGACGATGCGAACTTGTAGGACACGACCTCGCCCTGTTCGGTCAACCGCATCCGCCCATTGATCGACCCCGGCGGCTGCGCGGCGATGGCGCGGCCCGTCGGGGCACCGCCCCGACCGACCGAGCCACCGCGGCCATGAAAGAACGTGATCGGGATACCGGCGTCGGCGCCCACGCGGGTCAGTTTGGATTGCGCCTTGCTGAGCTCCCAATTCGCCGTGAGGAAGCCGCCGTCTTTGTTCGAGTCCGAGTACCCGATCATGACTTCCTGCGTCCCACCGAACGGTCGCACGCTGCGCCGCACGAGCGGCACGGCCAGGAGCTCGCGCATGATCGCCGGCGCGGCGCGCAGATCCGCGATCGTCTCGAACAGGGGCACGATGGGCAGCGTGGACCGCTCGACGCCGAGCGCGTCGGAGAACAGTCCCGCCTCCTTGGCCAAGAGGTACGCGCCCAGGATGTCATCCACGGCCGCCGTCCCGCTGATGATGAAACTGCCGAAGGCACGCCGGTCCACGCTCTCGCGCAGCTCGCCGACCAGCCGCAGCATCCCGAGCGTCTCGGCCGCCGCGTCGGGCCCCGCGCGCGTGCGTTGCTCCGCGGTCCGCGGCGAGGTGAGCTCATTCAGGAGCCACGCGCGACGGGGCGGGCCCTCCGCCGGCACCTCGCCGTCGATCGCCGCGATCGCATCGACGGCGCGTCGCAAGAGATGCGCATGCTCGCGGAGGTCGAGACGAACGGTCGAGAATCGGAAGACTTCCACCTCGCGCCGCACCGGGGCGATGAGCGTGGCGGCGATGGATTCGCACCGCGATTCCCGCAGCGCCCGCTCGAGCGTGGCGAGATCCGCTGCCAGCTCCTCCGCATCGGCGTACCGCGGGGAGGGGGCGTCCGTCCACCCCCGCTCGGCGTGGCCAATAGTGGTGGCCAAGCGGCGGAGCATGAGTGCCAGGTATTGGCGAAAGAGCTCGTTGGGGTTGCGCTGCGCGATGTGCGTCGCGTCGCCGCTATGGGCCAGCGCCTTGACGACCGCGCGCCGGAACCAGAGCGGCGCGGCCAGCGCGTCCTGCGAGATGCTGAGCGTGCGAAGGAGCTCGGTGAGCTGCCGGTCATAGCGGCGGAGCGCGGCCATGCGGTTCGCGTGGACCGCGCCGCGCATCACGTCGTTGGTGACGAACGGATTCCCATCGCGATCGCCGCCGATCCAGGAGCCGAACTCGAGGATCGCGCCCACGTCGCCGCGGGCGTCGGGATAGGACTCCTGCAGCGCGCGCAGCAGTCGGCCCTGCAACACGGGGACCGCGTCGAACAGCGTGGCCTCGAAGAAATAGAGCCCCCACACGACCTCCTGATCTACGGTCGGCTTCTGGAGGTGGAGCTCGCCGGTCAGCCACAACAGATCGATGTCGGTGCGGAGCTGCTCGACGAGCGCCGCGCGCTCTCGCGGCGTCGCCCGGCGTTCGGCCAGTGCCTCGTACGTGCGGGAGATCGCGCGGTACTTCTCGAGGACCGTCACCCGCTTCGCCTCGGTCGGGTGGGCGGTGATCACGGGCGTGATGTGCAACGCCGCGATCACGCTCTCGACGGCCGCAGTCGGCGTGCCCCGCGCCGCGGCATCGCGCAAGACCCCGCGAAAGGTGCCAGTCGTCGGCTGGTGCGCCGCGTCGGCCGACTCCGCCTCACGGCGCGCACGAAACGCCGCGTATTGCTCACCGAGGCTCAGGAGCTGAAACCACAGACCCTGCGCTTGCAGCGCGCGCGCAATCGTGCGCGGAGAGCCGGGGCCGCCAATCTCGCCGCGCCGCAGCGCGGCGGCCGCTTCCGGATCGCGGTCCCGGACCACCGAGTCGAGTAGCCCGAGCAAGAGTTCGTCCGACGCCGCCGCGGCCCCTGCCGGCTCGTCGCCCACTGCGGCCGTCCGCGAGGGACGATCGCCATCAGCCATGGAGCGCCCCCGTGCGCACCCGTGCCGTCGCGCGGCCGTGGCACGCGGTTGGGTTCCCGCCATAGACGTGGAGCACCGATCGACTCACCGTCGCGCCTCCTCGGGGCACACACTGCGCTCGCAACCCGCGCTGTCAGTGCCAGGCGCTGCAATCTTGAGGATTGCGTCCCGCCCGAGCAAGCGCGCTCGACGGACTGGTCCAGCCCGGTGGTGCGGCGGCGGCGACCCGCCCGTGCGGTCGCGACATCGGCGGACAGTATCCTCACCGATCGACCGCAATCATCTATATTCATTTCAACGACTCATCAGGGACACGAGGTAGCCGACATGCGACCCAACGACGCGCGCGAAGCAGCTCGCCGCAAGAAGGCGTTTGGCGATGCCCTCGCCACGCTGTTGAGCCCGACGGCGCAAGATGCGGCCGACTCACTCCGGATCTCTCCCAGTGCATTGTACGCACTGGCCCATCGGTCCCGACCGCAGATGCCGTCGGCGGACCGGCTGCGAGACCTGGCCTTCGTGTGCGAGGCGGAGGCCGAGCGGCTGACCCTCGCGGCGCGGACATTGCTGCAGGAAGCGTCGCGCGCGGATGCTTTGCGTAAATGACTATGTATTTGGTGATTTCATCCGTACCGATTTAGGAGATGTCGACATGGCTCGCCCCCTCCCGTCCCTCGATCCCGCCGCCACCGCGCTCGTGCTCATCGACCTGCAACGCGGCATCGTCGGGATGCAGACCCACCCGCGGCCGGCGGCCGACGTGGTACGAAACGCCGTGCGCCTGATCGCTGCGGCGCGCACGCGCGGCGCGCTGGTCGTCCTCGTGCATGTGTCGTTCGCGGCGGACGGCGCGGATGCGCTCCGCCTCGATACCGACGAGGCGTCTCCTGCGGGCCAGCGGCCGGCGAATTGGGATGCGTTCGTGGACGAGGTGCAGCCGGACACGAGGGACATCGTCATCACGAAGCACCAATGGGGCGCATTCTACGGCACCGACCTCGACCTCCAGCTGCGGCGTCGCGGGCGCCGCACGATCATCCTGGGGGGGATCTCCACCAACATTGGCGTCGAATCGACGGCCCGCGACGCGTACGAGCGCGGCTATCAGTTGATATTGGTCGAAGACGCCATGGCGTCGATGCGCGCCGAGGACCATGTCGCGTCGGTCACCCGGATCTTTCCTCGCCTCGGCCGCGTCTGCACGACCGATGCCGTGCTGGCGGTGTGGGGAGCCAGCTAGTCACCGATCAGGGTGACCGACGGTCGTCACCGCCCGCCGCGGAACCGACGCGAGCCCCACTCCGCGAGCAAGGCGACCACGATCGCCGCAAAGAGCCACCCGCGGCGACTCCGGTCGTCCACCGGCCGCGGACCCGGTGACTGCGCCGTCATCGGGCCCAACGCATCGATGAGTCGGGCGACCGGCGCGTTGTCCGAGGTCCGATCCGGCGCCCGCGCCACCGCGGGTGCGTAGGCGACCGCGCTCACGAGTCCCGCCCACCACTCCCGGTGGTCCCCTCCCCCGCGAGCCGCGCTCATCCGCCACCGCCACGTATCGACGTATCCCGTCTGGACGATGCGTCCCGCACCAACGCGGCGCGCCGCAACCGCTACGACGGTGTCTCGCGACTCCAACGGCACGGCGTCGGCATGCAGGTCCACGATCGGGACGAGACCCAGATGGTGTTTGGTCGCCCCCGCGGTCGAATCTGTCGACCCGATCGTGCCCGGTGGGATCAACGCCCCGACGGCACCCGGAGTCAGTTCACGGATTGCGCGCATCTCCGCGGCCGATCCCGCGAGGACGAGCCCACCGCCGGATCGCACGTAGGTGGCCAGGCGCGTGGCGTCGCCGGCCGCCGACGAGTCCGCTACTACGACGGCGGCATATCGCCCGGTATCGATCGCACCCACCACGCCCTGCACGACGTCGGTCTTCGGCGCGAGCGCCAGTCGTGCATCGACGCGCCAGCCACGCTCCTCGAGCGCATCCACGATGAACCGCGATTCCCACCCGACCCGACCAAGGACCAGGAGATGGCCGAGCACCAGCGAGTCGGTGGCGACGGCCCGCGCGGTCGTGTGACCCGCCGCCGCGCTGACCGCGGCGAGCGCGCCAGGGACGGTGATGCTCACACCAGCCGCCGACCCACCCGGGCGCACGGACACGGTGTCCAAGACCCCGACCGCGTCGCGGAGGACGATCGCCGTGCCCCGCGGCGCCGCCACTCGGAGACGGACGACACCGGCGGGGTCGGGCACCGGGCTTATCGCGAGCGCGAGCGGACGGAGCGCGCGCGAATCCCAACCCACTTGCGTACCGGCGCCCGGCAGCGCGGTCAGCCAATCCCGGTCGGCTGGCGTCGGCACCGAGTCCAGCTCCACATGTACGGACGTCGGTGCGGCGACCGTGCTCCACCGCACGAGCGCCGCGTGCAGCGTCCCCGCGTCCGCGCTGTCGGAGCGGACTGGCGGCGCGCGGCGCACCGACTGCAGCAATCCCCATATGAGGAGCGCCGCGGCGAGAGCGTGGAGCAGCCACTCGGCCGCCACCCGGGCCGCCGCCACGCGGCGCGCCGCCCCGTACACCGCGGGCCCCCGGTCGGCCGCGTCGGCGTGGTCCACGCTCGCATCAGCGCGCACGATGGGCCGCGCGGTTGACGCCGCGCGCTCACCGTGTGAGCGCATACACGATGATGTTGACGCCGAATTTCGTGTTGTCCACCGTATTGAACCGCTTCGTCTCCGGGTGGTAGCCCCACTCGGAGCTGTAGTCCTTACTCGAGTAGAGGACCTGAATCGCATCACCGTGCATCACGGCCTGGAGATGCGCGTGCACGAGGTTGTCCCCCCACCCGTTCAACTCGTGGCTCGTCGTGGGCGGACCGTCCGGGAAACGGAAAAAGCAGGAGTACAGCCGATGGGTCGTCGGCACATCCACGAGCCGCCCGACGGTGCGCGTGATCTCTTCGATGGCCGTCTTGTGAAAGATTCCCCCGACGTCGTGGTTGTGGTCATCGATGAACAGCATCCCGCCCCGATCGATGAACCGCCGCACGGCCGTGCGCTCGACATCGGTCAAGCGAAACGGGAGGTGGCCGGTCAGATAGATCAGCGGGTAGTCCGACACCGCGGGCGATGCGAGCGGGACGATCGCCCCCACGGGCGCGACATCAAGCGTGGTATACCGGGCGACGGAGTCGATGAGATTCGCCGGCACCAGTGGTGCCGCATCCCAATCCCCGGACTCGTATTGCCCGGTTGCGAACACGAACTGGCTCACGCGCCGCCTCCATCCCACGTGCGCAGTCCCGCGGCCGACGACGGCGGGCCCACGATTGCGCGGCGCGCACGCGCCATCGCGATGTGCGGATCCCGATGCGCGCGCACGGCCTCGACGGCATCCCCGAGCGCGCTCGCCGCCGCGGGCCACGGGCCCAACACCGCGACCTGCAGCACGGCGAGCGAATCGGCCATCGCCGACGGCGCGCGACCAGCGAGGCGCGCGATGATCTCCAGCCTGGTCACTGCCGCCAATGCGGCGGTGTCGTCCGGCGGCTCCGGCGTCCGTGGGGAGGCATCGGGCTTATCGTGGCCTGAGAGCCGGACGCGTTCCGTGTTGACCACGATCGTGGACGAGCCGCCGCGCGGGTAGAGCCGATTCGCCGCACGCGCGCGATCCATCACCCGGAGAGCGACCAACTCCGGCTCGAGTGCGGCCGCCAACTTGGCGCCGTGCAGATCGCCCGACGCGTCGCCCAGTGCATGCAACGCGGTGTCGAACAGCGGGCGTTGCCAGTCGGGCAAGACGAGGGGACCGCCGCCCTCGTCTTCGTCCGGGCCATTGAGGAGGGATTGCACGCGCTCGCGCAACTGGTCTTCCTGGTCGCTCAAGACGTCCGCCCGGTGCGCCACTGTATCCCGCGGCAGGCGCCGCGCATCTCGCCGCAGTGCTCGCGTCCGCGCCACGATCATGCGTTGGCTCAGATACGCCGAATCGAGCGGCGGCGGCGGTTCGCCCTCGACGGCGATGGAGTCGTATTCCTCGGCCTTCGCGATCCGAAAGGTGCGCGTCTCAGACGTGCCGATCCCTGGCCCGCTCACGGTGTTGTCGTCTCGGACCACCCCCCGGATCGAGAGCCGGCCGCCCGCCGAGAGTCCGAGGGTCGCGAGATCGATGTGGGCGCCGATGGACGCGTGCGACGCGTCGCCGAAATCGACCGCTCCGATCCGGCGCTCGACGCTCCGGAAGCTGCCTTCTGCGTCGCCCGCCGAGATGATCAACTCGAAGTAGCCATCCCGGAGGCCGATGTCGTCAGCGGCTCGCGCCCCGAGGACCAGCATCCCGTGGGCCGACCGGAGCGTGCTGTCCCGCGCCGGCCGATCGAGCATCACCGTTGGCGGGTTGTCCGGCACCGGATCCAGTCCCACGATGCGCTCGAAGCCGCGATCGTGGAGGCGCACGACCCGCGAATGGACGGGCATCGTGAGACGAATCCGCCACCCCGAACCGTCAATGGCGACGACCGCCGAATCGGTCCCGACGGTCGCCTGCACACCGTCACTCGGGCCGCGTCCGACCAGTTCGATCGCGCTGCCGACCATCGACGAAATGATGGTCGGTTCTCCGATGTCACGGGGTGATTGATGTGTGTACGCTGGTGGTGTCACGTGCGCCACCAGCGCGGCCAACCGATTGGGCACGTCCGCGGTGATTGCCTGGCGGTCGCGTCCGAATGGAACAGTCGGTCGCCCGGCGGCGGGAACGAGCATCACCAGCGCCGCGCCGACGGCCGCGCCGAGGCCCGCCCACGCCAGCACTCTCGCCCCCGCGCGGAAGACGATGCGGCCAAGGTCCACCCGGTCGATGACCGGACCGAGTTGCGCGACGAGATGCGCCTGGACATGCGCCGCGCGCGGCTCGATCGCCGTCACCAGGGCATACTGGAGTTGCGGTACGTGCGCCTCGATCCACAGCGCGGTCCGCTCGATCGACCACACTGCGCGGCCCTGCCAGAGCATCGCCACGGTGACCGTCGCACCCACCATCCCGGACACCGCCCACGGCACGCCACCGCGGCCCGCCAGGAATCCCGCGACGGCGTAGGTCGCCAATGCCGCCGCCACCCCCCAGATCAGGCTCCGCGCCACAGTGATCGCCGCAAGCGCGGCACGCGCCCGGTCCACGCGATCGAGCGGCGTCATGCGGGGCCCGCCAGCGCGATCGGGAGCGCCACGAGCCGCGGCCGCCCCCACCGCGCAAGCGTCTCGACCGCGAGCAGCACCAGAGCGGCGGCGAACAGCCACGGCACGAGGGGCTCATCCTCGTCCGTCGGCGATGCGATGGAGCCGGTGGCGACGAGCGGACCCTCGCCGGCGAGCATCGCGACATCGCCCGGCGACGCGGGCATCGCGGGGTCCCACGCGTCGCCGCACGGTCGCACCACCATCGAGACCAACCGGGCGAAATCTGGACGGAGCACGAGGTCGCCCGACGTTGGCACGCCGATCGCGACGTCGCGCACACACCCGGCACCGAGTGTGTGCTCGACGGCGGCCGGTTCGCCGTCGAGCCACCGGGCACGCACCCGCGCGCCCGCGGTCGCGTCGAGGCGCCAGGTCCGCGGAAACGCCGCCACGACCGCGACGGTCGCAGGCCGGAACACGACCACCGCGGCCACGGTGTCGGCCGGCCGCCGCGCAGGCCACGACGCGGTGACGCCCATCGCCGGCCATACAACGAGTGTGTGACCGCCCCCGACCCGAGTCCACGCCGAATCCGCTCCGGTCGGCCGATCGCGCACGACCCGGACATCGGGCGCCCTCGCGCCAGCGCTCGCGTCGGTGACTGTGTTCGGTCCCTCGGCGGCACGTGTCCGAAACGGAGCCGCGACACGGATCGGATCGTCCGGCGCCGCGCGAAGCGTGAGCGCCGGCCGGCCGATCGGGCCACGGGCGGTCACGACGCGGACCACGCGGATGCGCCCACCCCACAGCGCGCGGATGGCCGATGTGCCGGCATCGAGCTCCGCGTCGGCAAGTGGCGACACGAGGTCGAGCTCCAGCGAGTCGGTCCGACCGCGCGACCGGGAGGCCTCGCGGCGAGCGACGATCAGTGCGCTCGACAGAATGCCGCGGACCGTCGTTCGCTGGAGAGTGGCCACGGTGTCGGGCGCCTGGGCCGGCGGCACAGTGTGGGCCGCGGAGTCAAACACCACGAGCACGTCGCCGGCGCGGAGCAGCCGACGAACGCTGTCGCGCACGGATTGGATGTCGGCCACATCGCGCGAGTGGTCGGCGACCACGATGCGCACCACGGACGACCGGCGGGGCGCGAGGTGCGGCCGCGCGAACGCGGTCCCGACGAGCCCGATCACGGCGACGCGCACGAGCAGGAGGAGGAGATCGTGCGGTCGCCGGGCCGCCGCCACGATCGTTGTCGATGTTTCGGGGATGAACCGCGCGGTCGGAAGCGAGGCCGACGGCGGCTGGCGCGTCACGAGGAAGTGGAGCCCGACAGTGAGGGCGGCAACCGCGGCGGCCGCAAGTAGAAACCCGGGCGCGAGAAACGTCATGGGGCGACCCCCGTCGGCGCGTCATCCCAGTGTCCGGGTGCCCCGGACACGATTCGACGGACGGCGCGCGCCGCCGGTTCTCCTCCCGACCCACTCACGGTGAGCGTGTACCGAGCGCCCGCGCGGCGCCAGTCATCGGCGAGCGCGCGCCGCCAACGGGCGAAGTTCTGCTGATACACGGTCCGCGTCGCCAGGACGAGCGGTCGCCGCACCGCCGGCGCCTCGGGATCGGCGACGAGCGCCGCGGCGCGCGGCGGGTCGAGCTCTTCCGCATCGACGACATGGACGGCGTAGACGACCCCGCCTTGGGCCCGGATGGCCCGGGCCAGCGAGCGCGTCGCGTCGGCATCGCCGAGGAAGTCGGACACGATCGCGACGCGGCCCCGGAGGTCGGTGAGGAGCGGTGCGAGGCCCGACGCTCCGGCCGGTGTGGCGTCGGCAAGCGCGCGGCCGATATCACCGACGACCCCTTGCCGCATCCGCGGGGGCAGCACCCGGCCGCCGGTGATCCGGAGCCCCACCGGATCGCCAGTGGCATGCGCTACGGCAGCCAGTCCGACCGCGACCCGCGCGGCGTGGGTCCACTTCGCGTGCGTATCCTCGGGATACGCCATCGATGCGCTCGCATCCACGATCACCGTGGTGGGCAGCAGTGCGTGATCTTCGGTCAATCGCACGTACGCGCGGTCGGTGCGCGCGAGCAGCTTCCAATCGAGCCGCCGCACGTCATCCCCCTGGCGGTAGCCGCGATACTCGGCGAACTCCACCGACGTCCCTTGCGTCCGGGCGCGGTGCGTCCCCGCCGACCCGCCCGGGACCAGTTGATCGGCGGGCCACCGCGCGCCCCGTAGCGCGTCGAGCACATCGCCGACGGCGAGCACCGTCGCTGCGGCTAAACCGGGATCGCGCTCGTGGGCTCCGGGATCGCGCCGAGCAATTCGGTCACGATGCGTTCGGCGCTCACGCCTTCGGCCTCGGCGGCAAAGCTCACGAGCACGCGGTGCCGCAATACTGGGAGCGCGACGCGCTGGATGTCCGCGGGTGAGATCGCGAACCGTCCCGCGAGCACCGCGTGGGCCTTTGCGCCGAGAATCAGCGCCTGGCCAGCACGTGGCCCCGCGCCCCAGCGCACGTAGCGGGAGACGATCGGAGGCGCGTGGGGTGCATCGGGGCGCGTGGCTCTGACGAGAGCGGCGGCGTAGCGCAGCGCCGGTTCGGCCGCGGGCACGTCGCGCACGAGGCGCTGCAGCGCGATCGCGTCGATCGGCGAGAGTACAGGCACCAGAGGCAGCGAGTCCGCGCCGGTCGTCTGCCGGAGGATGGCGATCTCCTCGCGCTCATCCGGATAGCCGACCCGAATATCGAACAGGAAGCGATCGAGCTGGGCTTCGGGGAGCGAGTACGTCCCCTCCTGCTCGATCGGGTTCTGCGTAGCGAGCACGAAAAAGGGCTCGGGGAGCGCCCGTGTTTCGCCGGCCGCCGTGACGCGGTGCTCCTGCATGGCTTCGAGGAGCGCGGCCTGCGTTCGCGGCGGCGTCCGGTTGATCTCGTCCGCCAGCAGGATGTTCGTGAACACCGGTCCTTCGACAAACCGAAAGGCGCGGTGGCGGGTGAGCGGATCCTCCTCCATCACCTCGGTGCCCGTGATATCGCTGGGTACGAGGTCGGGCGTGAACTGCACCCGCCGGAACCCCAAATGCGTGGCTTCCGCGATCGACCGCACCATCAGCGTCTTGGCGAGTCCGGGGACGCCCACGAGGAGGGCGTGGCCGCCAGCCACGAGCGCCATGAGGATCTCTTCGAGCACCGCCTGCTGCCCCACGATGCGCTTGCCGATTTCCGCCCGGAGCGCGGCGGCCGCCGAGAGCAACCGGTCGCGTTCCGATCCCTGGAGATTGGACGCCGGCACGCTCGGCGGGCCGCCGACGGCGGCTGCGGAGCCGGACCCGGAGGCGGTCGCCCCCGGCGCGCGCGTCGGCGCTGGGGCGGCGGACGAACCACTACCGGTCATAGATGCGGTATGCTCCCATCCCACGATGTTGGCGGCGACCGACGACAAGGTGGCGCGATGCGCCGCTGCCTCGTCGAGTGAGTCACCCAATTACCCCTTCGCGTTCACCGGATCAAATCGGACACGGCAGTAGCCTCACTCGACGTCACCCGAAAGGCAAGCGGGCCCCAGTGCAGGGTCAGTGGAGCCGCGGGAACTCGAGCGCGAGGTACAGGGATACCGCGATGCCGACGATGAAGGCATGGGGAAGGAATACGTGTGGCCCACGCATGATCGTGACGTATCGACCATACGAACGTGGCCGCCAGACGCGACGCCACGCGGCCGCGATGCCGGGGGTCTCCGTCTCGAGTCCGCGATCGGCGATCGCGCCCTCGATCTCGCGGGCCCGGACGATGTAGACGCCTTGAAACGACTTGCCGATCGCCTCGACGATCCACAGCATGACGCCCGCGAGAGCCGCCACGAGCAGGATCTCGTGGTGATCGCTGGCCAGCGCGTACGCGATGCCGGCGACACCGATCGTGACGCTCCACGCCTTGAGGGTCAGCGCGCGTTGGTCCAGGCCGTCGATGAAGTGCTCGACGAGCGCGTATTCCTCGCGCAGCAGCTCCAACCGGCGACCATCCGACGGTGTCGCCGGCGCAGCGCTTCCGTTTCCCCGGATCGCGGTGCGGGTCCGGACGGCGGGAGCGGCAACGGTGCTGGTGGCCTCACCGCTACTCCCCTCCAGGATCTCGACGCCACCGAACGCCGACCCGGTGAAATTGCCGCACTTCGGGCACCGTTCGAACTCGAGGTAGTCGTAGACCGTCTCACAATCGCGGCATCGCCCGACCTGCATGGCATGGCCCTCTGTTCACGCAATCATGTGCGGGACCATCGGAAGTCACGGCGCGACGCGTCGAACTGGGAACGGTCCGGACCCAGCGGGGTTCCACCCGCTATGGACGTCGCAGAGATGACGGTCTCGCGGGCGCAAAGGGCACGCGCCGGCGCATCCGCGGGGCCGTGACGCGCCCAGTGACTGGTGGGCGGCCGCGCGGGTGCGTAAACTGCTCGATCCACATGACCCGATTCGATGTACTGCGTTCCGTTCGCGGCGTCGGCGCCGTGCTCTGGCTGCCGCTCGTGGTCGGGGGCGCGATCAGTTGCCATAAGGGCACGAGCGCGGCCACCGAAGCCGCGCAGACGAGCGGTACGTTGATCGTGACGGTGGTGACGCCGGCCGCGACGTTTCCGAACGTCACGATCAGCGGCCCAAGCGCCTTCGACGTTGCCATAGCCGGCACCGACACGCTGATCGACCTGGGTGCCGGGAAGTACACGGTGGCCGCATTGACCGTGGCCTCCACCGATGAGGTCGTGAGCACCGTCTATACCGGCGTGGTGACCGGGAGTCCGGTGACCGTGACCATCGACGATACCTCCCAAGCCTCTGTCGCGTACACGGCTCGTCCCGGAACGGGCGGGTTGTGGGTGGCGAGCAGCAATGGCGGATCGCCGATCGCCGCGCTGTACTCGAGCGGTGAGCTCCGGGCGAACCAGTCGGCTGGTGTATCGGTCTCGGTGGCGGACGCCTACGCGGTCATCGACGCCGATGGCGACCTGTGGATCGCGAGCCGCACCGGCAATACCCTGACCGAGTACCTCAGCGCACAGCTCGCGTCTAGCGGTACACCGCAGCCGGCGGTGACAATCAGCGGCAGTGGGTTGAACGGACCGGACGGACTGGCCTTCGACCCGTCCGGCAATCTCTGGGTATCGAACGCCGCGGGCAACACAGTGGTCGAATACGCGGCGCAACAGTTGACGGCGACCGGGAGCCCGGCGCCTGCCATCGCGATCACCGGGAGCGCGCTCAGTGGGCCGGCGCGCCTCAGCTTCGACGTATCTGGCAACCTCTGGGTTCCGAATCCGGGGGCGAACACGGTCGTGCAATTCAGCGCCGCGCAGCTGCAGACCGGCGGCACGCTCGCGCCGGTCATCACGATCACCGCGATCGACGGCTCACTCGACTCACCGCAGGCGGTGGCGTTCGACACCGACGGCGATCTGTGGGTGGCAAACCTCTCCGCGAGCATGATCGTGGAGTACAGCCCCGGCCAACTCCTCGTCGGCGGTGGAGTGACACCAGCCGGGATCCTGACCGTCGCGGGCGGCGGCGTGTCGCTCGGCGCACTGGCGTTCGACAATTCGGGCGCGCTGTGGACGATCAGCGTCTCCACCTCACAGCTCCTGGAGTTCACGCCCGATCAGGTCATCGCGGCCGGGAGCCAGCCCCCTGGGTTGACGCTTGCCGTGGCCGCTGGCCCGAACAGTCTGGCATTCAATCCGGCGCCAGACGGCTTGCCGATCGTCAGTCCGAGCGCCCTGCGGGTTGCCCGACCCGCGGGTCACGTTCGCCGACGCTGAGGCGCGTCGCGATCGACGTCACCGGGCGACACGCATCGATGGCGCCGGACGGCGGCGGCCCAGCCTTCGCGTGGCAAGTCCGCGCCCGCCCATCACCATTCGGCAGCTTCTACTGATGCATCGCATGAGGCGATCACTGGCCGGCCTGGCGGCTGGCGCCGTGTGCGCCGTGTGCGCCGTCGTGGCGGCCGCGGCCAGCGCGAGGGCGCAACGCGTTTCGTCCGAATCGTTCACGCACGCCGACACGCTTCGCGGCACGATCACGCCCGAGCGCGCCTGGTGGGACGTCACGTTCTATGATCTGCATGTGACGGTCTCCCCGGCGGATAGCAGTATCCGGGGCTGGAACGGCATCACCTATCGTGTCGTGAGTGCACCGCGGCCGGAGCTGCAAATCGACCTGCAGGTTCCGCTCGTGATGGACAGTGTGGTGCAGGATGGTCACCCGCTCCCGTACCGACGCGACGGGAACGCCTTCTTCGTCACCGCTGCGACACCGGAGCCGGTGGGCAGCGACCAGACGGTCACCGCGTACTATCATGGGCGACCGCGGGTGGCGATACGCCCACCCTGGGACGGCGGCTTCATCTGGGCGCGCGACAGCCTCGGGCATCCCTGGATCGCGACCGCGAATCAGGGGTTGGGCGCGAGCGTCTGGTGGCCGAACAAGGACACACAAGCCGATGAGCCCGACAGTCAGCGCATCGCGATTACCGTCCCCGACTCAATGATGGACGTCTCCAACGGCCGTTTGCGTCGCACCACCCAGCACGGTAACGACGGCACGACCACCTACGAATGGTTCGTCCAGAGCCCGATCAACAACTACGACGTGGCCGTGAACATCGGGGCGTACGCGCATCTGAGTGATACGTACGCGGGCCTCCAGGGTCCGCTGACGCTCGATTTCTGGCCACTCGCCTACCACCGCGATACGGCGGCGGTGCAATTCAAGCAGGCCACCTCCATGTTGCGCTGCTTCGAATCATGGTTTGGCCCGTACCCGTGGTACGTGGACGGCTACAAACTGATCGAGACACCGCACCTGGGCATGGAGCATCAGAGCGCGATCGCGTACGGGAACCGTTACAAGAACGGATACCGCGGGACCGATCTCTCGGGCAGTGGCTGGGGCCTCCGGTGGGATTTCATCATCGTGCACGAGAGCGCGCACGAGTGGTTCGGGAACAGCCTCACGACGGCCGACGTCGCGGACATGTGGGTGCACGAGAGCTTCGCGAACTATGCGGAGGCGCTGTACACGGAATGTCTATTCGGGACCAAGGCGGGGGCCGAGTATGTGCGCGGGAACCGGGCCCGCGTGCTGAACGACCGGCCGATCGTGGGCCACTACGGCGTGAACAACGAAGGGTCGGGCGACATGTACTACAAGGGCGGCAACATGTTGCACACGATCCGTCAGATCATCGGAAACGACAGCACCTGGCACGGCATCCTCCGCGGTCTGAACGCGACGTACTGGCACCAGATCGTGACGGGGCGCCAGATCCAGGAGTACATCTCGCGGCAGTCGGGGATCGATTTGAGCCGCGTCTTCGAGCAATACCTGACCACGACCCGGATCCCGGAGTTCGCGTACGCGACCTATGGCGGGAAGCTCCGGTATCGGTGGGAGAATGTGGTGCCGGGGTTCGCGATGCCGATCCGGGTCACCTTGGCTCCGGGTCGGACCGTCGTCGTCACCCCAACGACGCGATGGCAATCGACGCCGTTGCCGAGTGATGCCGGGCCGGAGGTGCAGGTGGACCAGAACTACTTCGTGACGACGTCGCGAGTCGATGCGCCCCCGCGGTGCATGCTGATCTGCCGGATGTAGCCGGTGCGGCGGGCCGTCGCATACCGGGTGTCGCGCTCCGGCGTCAGCGCACCGCAGGCAATGTCAGTGTGAAGGTGCTGCCCGCCCCCAGCGTGCTCTCCACGTTGAGGTCACCGGCCATGCCGCGCGCGAGGTCGCGGCTGATCGCCAGACCGAGTCCCACCCCCTCGTGGGACCGAGTGAGGCGCTGATCGACCTGGACGAACGGCTCGAAGACAGTCGCGAGTTTGTCGGCCGCGATCCCCCGGCCGGTGTCCGCCACCGAGATCGACACCGTGCGGCCTGCGGCCGGACACGAGACCCGGATCTCCCCCGCGTCGGTGAACTTGATGGCGTTCGTCAGCAAGTTGAGGAGGATCTGTTGGAGCTTCTCGCGGTCCGCCCGCACGCGAACCGTTGGGGCGCAGCCCCCCAGCACGTACGTCAGCCCCTTGGCACGCACCTGTGGCACGACCAGCGCTTCCGCCGCGGCGAGCGCCTCGGTGACCGAGACGTCGGCCAACTCGTAATGCACCGTGCCGGTCTCGACGCGCGTATAGTTCAGCACCTGGTTAATGAGCCCGAGCAGGTGTTTCTGGCTCTGCTGAATCCGAGCCAGGTCGGCGTGTTGCTGCTCCGTCACTGGCCCGTGGAGCTCCATGTCGATCAAGTCGGCGTACCCGCCGATCGCGTTGAGCGGGGTGCGCAACTCGTGCGACATGATGGCGAGGAACTCGCCCTTCGCGCGGTTCGCGCCCTCCGCGTCCGCCCGCGCGGACTCGGCCTCTGAACGGGCCTTCTCGCTCTCGGCCAGGAGCCGCTCGACCTCGCGTCGCGCGAGCACCTGCGCGGTAACGTCCGACCCGTGCGCGACGACGCCGGAGCGCGTCCCATCCGCCTCGGTCAGCGGCTGGAAAACCATGTCAAGGTACCGTGTCTCGGCACGTGCACCGGGTATCCGCTGCAGCAGTGCGGGCGTCTCCCGACCGACCCATGGCTCGCCGGTGATGCGCACCCGCTCCAGCAAGTCGGTGAATCCCTGCGCGCGCAGCTCGGGCAGGGCCTCGACGAACGGCTTGCCGAGGACGTCGCGACGGCCAATGATCTCGTAATACGCGTCGTTGACGAACTCGTGTACCTGCTCCGGTCCGCGGAACGCGGCGATGAAGCTCGGCGCCCGCCGGAATACCTCCTCGAGTCGCACGCGTTCGACTTCGAGCTCCCCGAGGAGCCGTTCGCGGTCCCGCGCGGCGAGGATGCGACGTGTCGTCTCCTGGCAGACGACAAGCGTGCCGTTGATGCGACCATCGTCGTCGCGCACGGGGCTGTAGCCGTAGGTCCACCAGACGTCCTCGAGTCGGCCGTTGCGCTGTATGGGCAGGTACTGATCCTCGTGCCACGTTGCCTCGCCCGTGGTCATGACCTGCTCGACCTGCGGTCCGATGGCATCCCAGACATCGGTCCAGAACGCTCGGCCCCGCGCGCCAAGTGCTCCGGGATGCCGATCACCCTGCCCGAGGCTCGGCCGGTAGGCGTCGTTATAGAGTTGCACGAGCTCGGGGCCCCACCACAAGAACATCGGGTTCCGGGAGCCGAGCACGATGCCGGCGGTCGTGCGCAGGCTGTGCGACCAGGAGTCAACGGGGCCGAGGGGTGTCGCGCTCCAGTCGAACTCGCGGCACCGGGCCGCCATCTCCCCCGGGCCGTCGAAGACGCTGATCGTGACGCCCGAATCCTGGATTCGCGTATCCGCGTGTGCAGTGGGCATGGTCATCGCTGCGGTCTCCGCGTCGGCGGTCCGGCCCTCCAACCGACCCGGCGAAGGGCCGCGCCAATATGCGCGTGGAACCCGCGTTGCGCACATGCTGGCGTGGGCGGCGGCACCGGCACCTACCGCGACCGGTAATCTGCGCGATTACACCACCTCCAGAGGCCCGATCTCGCCCCTAGCGACCTGATCGCGCGCCACTCAGCCGTTCCTACCGCTCGCGGCCGCGACAACCCGGAGCGCATCGATCGGGTCATAGCCTTGGGGGGTTGTACCCTGCCGCGGCCGAATCGCCGGTGCGCCGGCCGGCTACACACGGACCCGTGTTGGATCAGCCTATGAACCGAGGGAACGCGATTTCACCATCCGTCGTCAGCCTGGGAGTGTCCACATGGAGAAATTCGTCAGACATGGTCAACTCGCATTTGCGGTCGCGGTCATGGGCTTCGGTGCGCAACAGCTGGTCTACGCGGTGTTTGGGCACGCCGTTGCCTTCATCATCCCGTGGGTTCCGGACAGCCGACTCTGGGCGTACCCCACGGGCATCGCCCTGCTCGCAGCCGGTCTGAGCATCGCGACGAACATCAGAGCGCGTGTGACGGCGACAGTCTTGGGAGTGTTCTTGCTCCTGGTCGTGCTCTCGCTGCACGTTCCGAGAATGGCCGCACATCCCTTGAACATCAGCATCCGTAGCTGTGCCTTTGAGACATTGGCGATCTGCGGTTCGGCGTTGACGTTGGCGGCCACGGGCCCGGTCGCGCGTCAGGCTTTTCGGCGATTTGACGGCGTTCTGGATGAATTGATCAAGTCGGGGCCACTGCTGTTCGCGTTCTCGTCCGTAGTGTTCGGCATTGACCATCTGCTCGTTCCCCGGGTGATCGCGGGACTCGTGCCGACGTGGATTCCCGGCGGGCTGTTCTGGGCGTATTGCACCGCCGCGGTGTTCATTGTATCCGGTGTATGTATTGCCGCCGCATGGATGGCTGGGTGGGCAGCGACCGTGCTGGGCACGATGTTCCTGCTCTGGCTCGTGGTGCTGCATGCGCCCCGAGTGGTGAGCGCCCCACATAATCCGAACGAGTGGTCCAGCGCATTCATCGCACTGGGCATGTGCGGTGGATCGTGGATTTGTGCCCGGAACGCTCTCCAGGCGCCTCACCCCAGCACCGCGTAGTGGTCATTGCGCGCGGGACGAAAGATCCGCGCGCGACCACGTACATGCCGATCGCGTTCGGCACCGAGTGGTAGGCAGCCGGGATCAGTCGCGGGCAGCTCGCCCCGAACCGGCTGCCAGCCATTGTTGGCTAGATTGTGCGCCACCGGCGGCATTTTCGTCGCGCCACGACCCTCGCAGGCACCCGTATCCCGAGGCTCACATCTCATGAACCGACGCCTGCTCGTGACGGCCCTCCTGGTCGTCGCATCGCCGCTCTCGTCGCAGCCGCCGACGAAGAGTCTCCCCCAGCGGCTCGCCGACGATTTCGTGACGCTCTTCGGCAGCCATTCCGGATACCGGATCAACCACGCCAAGGACATTGTCGTGACCGGGACGTTCACGCCGTCGCCGGGTGCGGCTGCGCTGAGCCGAGCAGTGCATTTCACGGCGGTGACGCCGGTGATCGTGCGCTACTCGGATGGGACGGGACTCCCGATGATCCCCGACAACAATCCCAACGCCTCGCCGCACGGGATCGCGATTCGGTTCACGCTGCCATCTGGTGCCTACACCGACATCGTGGCCCTCGCGCACAACGGCTTCGTGGTCGGGACGGGCGAGGATTTCGCGGACTTCCTCGAGGCGGCGGCCGCGACGAAGCCGACGAGTCCCCACCCGACGCCGATCGAGGCGTTCCTGCACGGGCATCCGCACGCACTCACGTTCGTCACCGACCCCGAACCGAACCCGGTGAGCTTCGCGGACCTGACGTGGATCAACCGCCGTCGCGGGCTACGACGAACGACAGACGACTAACTACGGACGACTGCTAGTAGCGGCCATAGCCGGAGTACATGGCTCCCATTCCGGCGAGTCGTCCGACAATCGCGCCGACAACCGCGAAGACGACGATGGCGGCAATGATCGTGACGGCTGTGTAGCCGACGGCCCGATCCTGCGGGGATTTCATGAGGACCGGCAATCCGAGGTAGAGGAGATACAGGCTATAGAGGGCACCGACGAGCGCCAGGATGCCCAGCGAGGGAATCAGGCTGAAGATTCCGGCCACCCACGCCGCGGTGGCCGAGTATGCCGCGACTTTCAGCGCCGGTATCTGGCCTTTCTGGCCGCCGAACGTCGGAGCCAAGGCATCGATGATGAGCGCCAGCACGTACACCGCGATCAGCGCGCCGACGTAACTGACGATGGCCAGCCGCACCGTCCAGAACGTGCTGAAGTGAAAGTATCCCACCATCGACAGCCCGATCGCGCGACAGACAGCCGGGATGGCGGCCAGGATCAACACGTATCGGTAGATCGAGCCGACGGTGGCGGGTTCGGCGTCGATCACCACCCACTCGCTGCGAGGCTGCAGGAGGAGGGATTTTACTCGATCGACGAGCGAGTGAGGCCCAGCGGTAGGTGCGAGTGGCGGCGCGGCGGACATGCAATCCCCCCGGCGATGGTGATCGGCAGGCACACCCGTCTGATCGGAACGGTGGGTGGCGACCGACAGAACATACCGCCGTCCTGTCCAGTCGGTTAGGCGCACTCAAGACCCCGAGCGCCGAGGCGATCTTAGCTATCCATGTACTCATCTGTTCCCACTCGAGCGAGGGCGCCCAACTGGCGGCCAAGGTATCTGGTTATTGCGCTCCAGCGGACATGGCTATTGGTACGGCGGTCGGCGCGTCAGTTCTACGGTCCCTCTTGCAACGTTGGACAATCCTTGAAACTGACGCCGCGGACAGTGCGTACGGACCAGCCGCGCATCTTGGCCGCACGTCCGCGACAACCAATCGGGCACCGCACGCTACCTCAGTCCGCCGGTCCGTACGCTCACGTTCTGGGCGTCGCTCGCCAGGCACTGGCATGACCCGGGCGTCGCGACTCGCCCCAGCGACATTCGTGGTCGCTCTTCTGGGCGTGTCGAGCGGTGCGCCGCCACGGGCCCAACCCGCGGCACCAGGCCTCGCAATGACCGCGTGCAAACTGCCGGGCGTCGGCGGCGACGCGCAATGTGGGCATTTCGACGTGTTCGAGGACCGGGCGCGACGGTCTGGACGAACGATCAGCATTCACGTGGCACTGCTACCTGCCGAATCCACGTCGCGGCTCCCCGACCCGGTGTTCGTGCTTGTCGGCGGCCCCGGGCAGGGTGCGATCGCCAACGCCGCCGACTATGCTCGCCTGTTGGCGCCCCTGCGCCAGCATCGAGACCTCGTGTTCGTCGACCAGCGCGGGACCGGAAGCTCCAACCCGCTCCCCTGCGACCTGTACGGCGACAGCGTGGCCGGGCGCGTCGGGGATTTTATGCCGCTGGCGATCGTCAGCCGCTGCCGCGCCACCCTGTCGGCGCATGCCGCGCTGTCACTGTACACGACGCCCATCGCAATGGATGATCTGGACGACGTCCGTGCGGCGTTGGGCTACGATCAGATCAACATCGAATCCGCTTCGTACGGGACGCGTGCCGCGCTCGTCTATCTCCGCGCGCATGGGTCGCATGTTCGGTCGCTCGTCCTCCGCAGCGTGTCACCGACGTTCGTGAAGCAGCCGCTGCACTTCGCCGAGGACGCCCAGGCGGCGCTGGACTCGACGTTCGCGGCGTGCGAGCACGACGTGGATTGCCACGGGTCCTTCCCGAACTTTCGCGAAGAGTTCGCGACAGTACTTCGCCGTCTCGATGCGCGGTCGGCGACGGTGTTTGGTGATTCCGTCGCGGGAGCGGCGCGGCCCGCCGCGACGCTCGCGCGCGGTCCGTTCACCGAAAAGATCCGACTGATCCTCTACGCGCCCGAAGTGACGAAGTACCTGCCGTACATCATCCATCGCGCCGCCACTGGCGACTTCGGGCCGTTCGTGGATGTCGCGATCGAGATGACAGCGGCGATCGCGAGTCAGGTCTCGGTGGGGATGTACCTGACCGTGACCTGCGCGGAAGACGTGGCACAGATCACTGCCGCTGATTCGGCGACGGCGATTCCCGGGACATTTCTGGGCGACTATCGTGTGCGACAACAGGTCGCCGCGTGCGGCATCTGGCCGCGTGCCGTCCTACCCGCGGGATACGTCGCACCCGTCCAGAGCCCTGTGCCGGCCCTGATCATTTCCTCCGCGATCGACCCGATCACCCCGCCGCGTTGGGGGGACGCGGTGCGCGCCACCCTCTCGCGCAGTCGGCATGTCGTGCTGCCGGTTGCGGGGCACGCCCCGGCAAACTCATGCGTCCAACGGATGGTCGCTCGGTTCATCGAAACCGCCGACGTTCGTGACGTCGACGCGAGCTGCGTCCAGGCGCTCAAGCGGCCACCGTTCGCGCATTCGCTCGAATAGCTGATCGCTCGCATCAGATGGCGACCACCCCGCCGACGCGTGACCGCTACGGACCGTCCCGGCACGCATGAGGAATGTGCAGGCCGGACGAGGCAGGGCCAGCGACGGCGTAGTCGCCTAGGCCGGCGGTCATGCGCGACAGTGCGCACCCAAAGCGGTTTCGAGAAAACGTGAGCAGCGCAATGCCGAGGGCGAGACTCGAACTCGCATGGCCCCCGCCCCCGCGCGCAGCCGGATCATTGCTTGCCGAGCGAGGACCAATCAATCACTTCCTTGATGGCGTCGGGTTCGGCATGGCTTACGAGCTCGCCAAATCGGCTGGATGGATAGTGCGTGATCAACCCCGCGAGGTGGCCGGGCCAACGGAGCTGCCCCCGGCCCAGGTCATCCACTGCCATCTGAAAGTGACCCGTCGCGGCGTTGACACTGCCCAGCATGACCTGGTTGTCCAAGACCAACTGGCGCACGAGCTCCGCGCCAGCGATCTGCAGCGGACGATTCCCGTCCGGGATCCCGGTGAGCACGTACGCACCATTGAGCGCCAGCGCATCCAGGAGGTTGAACTCCAGCGACGCTACGCCGGCGGCCTCGACGATCATCTCCATCGGGCCCATCACGGCTTCGACTCGATCCGCTGGCACCCGGCGGCCGTCGATGTACTCCCCGCCTACCCCCCCCAACCACTGCGGCCGGCCCGTCGCGGCGTCCATGACGTCCAGCCCATATACCTTTGCCCCCCGTAACGCCAGGACCATGGCGGCGAGCAACCCAACGGGCCCGAGCCCGGCCACGAGGCACCGGCGTCCAACGATCCAGTCGGGCGTCGTCGCGGCATCGGGACGCCGCACGATCTGGAGACGCAGCACCTCGTCGATGGCTTTCTCGACGATCGACAACGGTTCGATCAACACGCCGACCGCTGCTAGCTCGGGAGGCACACGGACGACGTATTGCTCGCTGTCGACCACGTACTCCGTTTGATAGCCATCCAGCCCGCGGATCCCGCGCTCTCGGTACTTGCCGGTCTCGCACATGTCGGAGCGCCCCATCCGACAGGAAGCGCATTGACCACATCCCCGACGGACCGTAAACACGGCGTAATCCCCGCTCGCCACACGAGTGACGGCGGTCCCGACGGACACGACCCGACCCAGCATTTCATGACCGATCACGAGTTCTCGCGCACGGTCGGGCGCGCGCGCCCGTCCGCCCGAGACTTCTTCGCGATCCGTCCCGCAGATCCCCACACACACCACTCGCATCTTGATCTCGTCCGGCCCCGTGATGGATGGTTCGGGCCGCTCCACCACGCGTGCACCGGCGGTGCCTGGCACGATCGCGATGGCTTTCACGACTGCCCTTTGATCGCCGGCATGTACTCGAGCTCCGGCCGCGCCTGGGCATGCCGGCCGTCGAGCGCCATCTTGAGGACCTGTGCGATGTGCATCGCCTGCCGATCGGTCGTCTGCGAGATCTGCTCGCGGCAACTGAACCCGTTGCCCACGATCAAGGTATCGAGCGCGGCCTCCCGGACAGCGGGCAGCACCACGCGTTCACCGCACTTGATCGAGACCTCGTAATGCTCTCCCTTCTCGAATCCGAATGCCCCGGCCATCCCGCAGCACCCGGAATCCAGGATCGTGTAATCGAGGCCAAGCTTCTTGAGCAGCTGTTCTTCGTCGCCGAAGTCGAGTACCGCCTTCTGGTGGCAGTGGCCGTGCACGAGCGCCTTTGCGTGCAGCGTCGGCACCACAAATTGTGGTGCCTTCTTGACGAGGAATTCGCTCAGTAGATAGGTCTGCTGGCTCAGCAGCCGCGCGTCCCCGTCGTCGTGTAGAAGGTTCGCGAGCTCGTCCCGGAAGACCGACACACAACTCGGTTCGAGTCCCACCACACAGACTCCGGCACGAATCTGGGGACGCAGGGCGTCGAGTATCTGGTGTAGCATGCGCTTCGCGAGGTCCAGCATCCCATAGTCATAGAGCGGCCGGCCGCAACACAATGAGACGCTGGGCACGATCACGCGGAAGCCGGCCGCTTCCAGCACTTCGACCGCGGCCTGTGATGTGGTCGGATGAAAATGGTTGTTCCAGGTGTCCGGCCACAGGATGACCGGCGGCTTGTCCGCGTTGCGGACGGGCCGCTTCTTGAACCACGCCTTGAAGGTCTGCGGCGCGAAGACCGGGATCCGCCGCTCCGGCGCTACGGTCGCGAGCGCCTTTGCGATGTCACGCAGCACCGGCGTTTGGGTAAAGAAATTCGTGATACGCGGCATTCGCGACGCAATCCGGGCCCACCAGTACATGAGACCGAATGCGTATGCGGCGATCGGGCGCGGACGACCCTTGAAGTAGTGGGAGAGGAATTCCGCCTTGTACGTCGCCATATCGACGCTGACGGGACATTCGCCGCGACACCCTTTGCAGGCTAGGCACAGGTCGAGCGCCTCCTTGACCGACTCGTTGCGCCACCCTTTCTGCAGCGGATTGCCTTCGAGCATCTCGAAGAGAAGCCGCGCGCGGCCGCGCGTCGAATGCCGTTCCTCGCGCGTCACCATGTAACTCGGACACATCGTCCCACTGTCGTGCTTGCGGCACTTGCCTGTCCCGACGCAGCGGTTCGCCGCGTACGCGAAGCTCCCGCGATCCTCGGCGAAGGCGAAATGCGTGTCAGGCTCCCAGGGATGGTAGTGCGTCCCCCACCGCAGGTTCTCGTCGACCGGGTAGGCATCGATCACTTTCCCGGGGTTCATCTTGCCCTGCGGGTCCCAGATCGACTTGAACTCCCGGAACGCCTCCATGATCTCATCACCGAACATGATCGGCAGCAAGGACCCACGCGCCTGGCCATCGCCATGCTCGCCCGATAGAGATCCCCCGTACGACGTGACGAGGTGCGCCGCTTCGTTCAGGAACTTCTTCCATCGATCGATTCCCTCGGCCGTGAATAGATCGAAGTCGATGCTGCAGTGGATGCACCCCTGGCCGAAATGGCCGTACAGCGACGCGGTATAGCCGTACTTGTCGAAGAGCGTCTGCAGATCGCGTAGGTAGCGGCCGACGTCCTTTGGCGCGACCGCCGAATCCTCCCAGCCGGGATAGAAATCCGGCAGGTGCGGGATCTTGGACGTCGAGCCAAGCCCCGATTCACGGATCTCCCACAGCAGCTTCTCCTCGGTCGGGTCATCGAAGAGCTTCATGGTCGGCGGATGCGGCTGCTGCCCGAATGCGGCCATTAGCCCCCGTGCCTGCTTGTCCGCATCCGCCCTCGACTCGGCACCGAACTCGACGACCAGCCACGCGTCACCCGCCGGCAACATCGCGCGACCCGACGTCGACATCCCCTTGTCGTGCATGTACGTGAACATGCTGCTGTCGATCCCTTCGAGCGCGATCGGCTGATGGGTGTTGCAGAACGTGACGTGGTCGCCGGCCGTGAAGATGTCGGAGAAGCCAAACACTACGAGCGTACGGCTGGGAGGGCTGTGCACCAGGCGCAGCTTTGCCTGCAGCACCGTCACGCAGGTGTTTTCAGTCCCGACCAGTGCTCGGGCCACGTTGAAGCCATGCTCAGGCAACAGCTCCTGGAGGGGATAGCCGGAGACGAGCCGGGGGATGTGCGGGAATTTCTTGCGGATCTGATCCGCGTACTTGTCGCGTATTCCCTTGAGCCGCGCGTAGATGTCACCTCGCCGACCACCGGCGGCGATGATCTGCGCCAGCTCCGCCTCGCTCGTGGCCCCCACCCACATGCGGAGCCCATCATAGGTGAGGATTTCGAGCGCGTCGGTGTTCTCCTCGACCTTGCCCGCCATCTGTGCGTGCATCCCGCAGGAGTTGTTTCCGATCATCCCGCCGAGCGTATTGCGGCTGTGCGTGGCTGGATCAGGACCGAACGTCAGGTGCCGCTCCTCGGCCTTGTCCCGAAGGTCGTCGAGCACGGTCCCGGGCTCGACCCGCGCCCACTTCGCGTCCCAATCGATCTCCAGCACGTGATTCATGTACTTGCTCATATCAATGACCACAGCGGCGTTGCACGTCGATCCCGCCAGGTCCGTCGCCGCACCGCGCGCCACCACGGGAGCCCCGAGCTCGTGGGCGACGGCGACGGCGGCCACTACGTCGTCGGCATCCCTCGGTATGACCACCCCCATCGGTACCTGGCGGTAGTTGGACGCGTCGGTCGAATAGAGTGCGCGGTCGCCATCGGTGAAGCGGACTTCTCCACGGATGCGAGCCCTGAGTGCGGCCGCCAGACGCTCGACGTCGACGCCCGACTGAGCCGCGGTCACGGCGTCCGGACGCGGAAGGACGGGGAGCGGAGCACTCGTCCCGCGTCGGCGGCCGCCTTCGCTCGGTGCCGGCACCTGTATCATCGTCATTCCTCTTTCGTGGCCTGTAAATGTTTCAGATGGCGAACTGCTTCGCGTCGGCCCGCTTGAACTCGATGCCCATGCCGGGCCGCGTCAGGTCGGGCCGGAGGGCCCCATCCACTGGCGTCAACACACCATCGAACAGCATGTGCTCGATCCGCACGTGGTCGTGGAAGTATTCGATGTGCCGCACCCGCTTCGCCGCACAGCCAGGATGCGCATGTAGCGACGGCGCACAGTGCGTCGATAGCGGGATCGATTTCGCCTCGCAGAGGGCGTCGACAACGAGAAGTCCCGTGATCCCCTCACACCGCGAGCCATCCGCTTGTAACACGTCGACGGCGCGCGCATCCAGAATCCGGGCGAAGTCCGTCGGATCGTAACCGTACTCGCCCACCGAGATCTCCATCTGGACGGGGGCCCGGTCGCGACACAGGCGCAGCCCCTCCAGGTCGAGGTGGTACACCGGTTCCTCGAACCAGCTCACACGCGATTCCGCGAACCGATCCGCCTGGGCCAGCGCCTGCTTGCGCGTGTAGGCCCCGTTCGCATCGACGAAAAGCTCGGCGCCGCCGCCGATCGCGGCCCGCGCGGCCGCGACGCGTTCAATGTCGCGCGCCGGCTCCCGGCCAATCTTCATCTTCACGCGCGGTATCCCGGCCTCGACCCAATCGGCGAGCTGCTTCTGGAGCTGTTCACTCGAGTACGAGGTGAAGCCGCCGCTGCCGTAGACCGGCACCGCATCCCGGACCGCACCGAGCAGCGTCACGAGCGGGACGTCGAGCAGCCGGGCCTTGAGGTCCCACAGCGCGACATCAACCGCCGCGATCGCCATCGCCGCGATGCCGGGTCGCCCGAGATTACGGATCTGCGCGACCAGCATGGCCCAGATCCGTCCGTTCGCCATCACGTCCTGCCCGCGGACGACGTCAGCGAGGGTGTCGTGGATCAGACGTGCGGTTGCGGTGTCAGCGTAGGTGTAGCCGAGGCCGGTGACGCCGCCCCCCTGCATCTCGACGACCACCAGCGTCGTCGCCGTCCAGACCAGCGTCCCGTCCGATTCGTTCGGCGTATCGGTCGGAATCCGATACGCGGACACCGTGAGGCCGTCGATGGGAACGCCGCTGCTGGCGCGCACCGGCGTTCTCCCTATTCTCCCTCCCCCCCCTTACCCGGAAAGAGGCCGGCCATCACGCTCTTCACCGACTCGACGATGACGCCCCTTTCATCGGGGTCGCCCTTGATCATCGCCGACATGAAGTTCTTCGCTTGCTCGAAACTGATGTGAGGCGGCAGGATGGACACGTTCGGGTCCGTGTACGCCTCGAAGACGACTGGGCGTGTGGCGGACAGCGCGACGTCCCAGGCCGGCCCGACCTGCTCAGGCTTGTCCACCTTGATACCCGTAAAGCCCAGGAGCTCGCCGTACCGCGCGTAGGGGAAATCCGGAAGGTCCTGCGAGGCCTCGAATTTCGGGTCGCCGCTCTCGATGCGCATTTCCCACGACACCTGGTTGAGATCCCGGTTGTTGAGCACCAGAAAGATGATCCGTGGGTCACTCCACCGTCTCCAGTACTTGGCCACCGTGATCAACTCATTGAGCCCATTCATCTGCATCGCCCCATCGCCGGTCATCGCGATCGCGACACGGTCCGGGAAGGCGAACTTGGCTGCTATGGCATAGGGGACGGCCGGGCCCATGGTGGCGAGGCTGCCCGCGAGCGAGAACTTCATCCCGCGCCGCATGACGAGATGCCGCGCCAACCAATTCGTGGCGGTCCCTGCGTCACCGCTCAGAATGCAGTTGTCGGGCAGTCGCGGCGAGAGCTCGGTGAACACCAATTCGGGGTTGAGCGGGTTCGCGCTCACCTTGGCACGACTCGCGTCGACCCGCTTCCACTCCTCGCGGTTGGAGGCGATTTGCTCGCGCCACGTGCGGTCGGTCTGTTGCTTGAGAAGAGGCAGGAGCTCGCGCAACGTGTCGCCTGCGTCGCCCGTGAGGTTTACCTCCATTGGGTATCGCAGGCTCAGGTTCTTGCCGTTGATGTCGACTTGCACGCCCCGCGCCTGCCCTTCTTTGGGGAGAAATTCGCCATAGGGAAAGGTCGACCCGATCATCAACAGCGTGTCGCACTCCCGCATCATGTCGTTGCTCGGCCGGGTACCGAGCAGGCCGATCGTTCCCGTCACCCACGGGAGATCGTCGGGCAACACGGCCTTGCCAAGTAGCGCCTTCGCGGAGCCCGCGCCGAGCCGGTCGGCCACCGCGATGACCTCATCGGTCGCGTTCATTGCGCCCGCCCCGACCAGCATCGCGACCTTTTTTCCACTGTTGAGCACTGCGGCCGCCCGTTGCAGGTCCGCTACGGTCGGGATCACGCGTGGTCGTGAGAAGCCGATCCCGGTGTGCACGGAGTTGTGCGTGTGCGGCGGCGTGGGGACCGCATCCATCTCGGCCACATCTTTCGGCACGATCATGCACGTGACCGACCGCGTCGCCATCGCGATCCGCAGCGCACGATCGACGACGTGCCTGACAGCAATTGGATTGGAGATCGTGAAGCAGTACTCGCTCGCGACATCCTTGAACAGGACGTTGAGGTCGACCTCCTGCTGGTAGTTGCCGCCGAGCGCCATCGTCGACGCTTGGCCCACGATCGCAACCACCGGCTGGTGGTCCATTTTCGCGTCGTAGAGTCCGTTGAGCAGGTGAATGGCGCCCGGCCCCGAGGTCGCGAGGCAGATACCGAGCTCGCCCGTGTACTTGGCATGCGCACACGCCATGAACGCAGCTTGCTCCTCATGCCGCACCTGGATGAAGTCGAGCTTGCCCTTTGTCCGTGCGATCGCCGCGACGAGACCGTTGATGCCATCGCCCGGATACCCAAAGATCCGGCGCACGCCCCATTGCATGAGGCGCTTCATGAGGAAGTCAGCTGCCGTGGTGCTCATCGTAGTATTCCCGCTCTCGGTGAATGGATCCATCGATGTATGCTGCATCCGATGGAGCGCATGACGTGTGCCGTATCAACGGCCCCCCGGACTACCGTCGCGCGGCGAGTCGCGTTCATCCGATTGATCGGACGCGACCGGAGTCACCGCGGCGCATACAAGTACGCGGCAATGTCGCGAGCCGACCGGTCGTCGACACCGAGATTGGGCATCGCGGTCCCCGGCTCGATCGCCTGGGGCACCGTAATCCAGGTGACGAGGTTGTCGGCCGTGTTCGGGAGTTCGCCCGCGATGTAGGCGCGACGGCTAAATGCGGTGAGTGGCGGTCCGACCATGCCGACCGCGCTACCCACTCCGGGAATCACGTGGCACGAGCCACAGCCATATCGGACAATCGCCGCTGGCCCGCGGCGCGCATCGCCCCCCTGCACGACGCGCGTCGGCGCCCCCGCACACGCGGCACACAACGCAAGCCCGGCCATGAACGCCACTCTGCATCCGGTCGACGATTTCATGCGTCGGGTCGCGGCGAGTCGGGTCATGGCAATGTCCTCTGCCGTCGGCCGGCCGAGTCGGGGTTGGACGGAACCAGCCCCCCCTGGAAGGGAACTGTCCCGGAGGTCGATCCAGGCGGGACCATGCCGACGTGCGATGCGTGGCCGCCGGGCCAAGGCTCCCCGTGGGTTTGGCTGATGGCCCAGATGTAGGCCGCCACGCGGCGGATCTCCTCATCGGTGAGATCACCCCGCGCCCCCCGGGCCGGCATCGCGATCGGACTCCGGGTGAGCGCGTCGGGGATGCCGGCCGCGATCAGAGAGTCAATGGAGCGCCAATTGTATGCGACATAGTCGAGCTCGACCGTCACAGCGTCTCCGGCCGCGGGCAGCCCTTGGCCTTCGATGCCGTGACATCCGAAACAGCCGGCACGACCGTGAAACAGCGAATCGCCAGCCTGTAGCATCGCGACCGTCATACCGGGCGGCAGCGTGGGGAGCGTATCTGGCTGCATCTCGTCCGGCACGGCGATCGGTGCCGCCGAGGGCGGGGCGACGCGCGGCTGCTGCGCTGTGACGGTGGCCGCGGTCCCGAAGCACGTGAAGAGCACCGCGCACGTCGACCCCAACACACCCCGGCGCGTCATGGGCTCCGCTGAGCGGCGGATTCCGAGGGGGCGATGCGCGCGGCCAAGCGGGTCGCCGATGGAAGCGCAAACGCGATCATCTCATCCCCACGCCGATCATTGAGATTGAGCAGTCCAGTGGCTGCCACCGCAACAAATTGGCGCACGCCGACCTGGTACGAGATCGGCGGGGCGTTCACGCCTGCGTCCGCACTGTAACGCCACAACTCATGGCCCGTCCGGGCGTCCAGGGCCACAAAGGTGTCATCGGCCGCACCCGCGAAGAACACGAGACCGCTCGCCGTAGCCATCGCTCCGCCGATCAACGGAGTGGGAGACCGCGCCCGCCACGCGATCTTGCCCGTCGCCAAGTCAACGGCGGTGTAGAATCCGTAGCGGTCCTTCGCCGGCGTCGCGACCACGCCGCCACCCCACCATTGCGCCGGCGGCTGAAGGGGTTCGAGTTTCTGCCGGTACTTCATCGGGAAGTAGTTCTCCTCGGCGTATGCGTACCCCGTCTGCGGACTGTACGCCATCGGCGACCAGTCGCTGCCGCCAAGTGTTCCCGGGTTTTCGATGACGCCCTCGGGAGTGGGCGGCTGCATGTAGTGGAGGAGCGGCGCCAGCGGAACGGATTTCCGGAGAGGCCGGCCGGTCGCGCGGTCGAGCACGTAGACGAAGCCATCCTTACCGGCTTCCGCGACCGCCTTGACGGCATGGCCCTGACCGTCGGGCGCGTCGAGAAGCATCGGTGGCGTCGTCGCGTCGTAGTCCCAGAGATCGTGCGAGACCTCCTGGTAGTACCACTTGACGGTGCCGGTATTGACGTCGAGGGCGACGATACAATCGGTGTAGAGATTGTCACCGGGGCGCGTGGTCCCGTCGTTATCTGGTGCGGGATTGCCGACGTTGATGAACAGCATGTGCATCTCGGGATCGTACGCCGGGTGGTGCCATACGGGCCCACCGCCGTGCTGCCACGTGTCGGTGTAGCGCGCGCTGTCTGCGCGTTCGCGGGCGACGTCGCGGCCGAACGACTGGCCCCACTCGTCAGCCGTCCGCCACGTCCCCCACCACCCACCTTCCGCCGGACTCGGGATCGTGTACCACCGCCACACGCGCCGTCCGGTCTGCGCGTCGTACGCGTCTACATAGCATCGGCAGCCCTGCTCGCCGCCACTCACGCCGACCACGATCTTTCCGTCGACGGCGATGGGCGCGCCGTCGAGATGGAGGCCCGCCAGGTTGTCACCGACGACGACATCCCACGCCTTCTGTCCAGTTGCTGCATCCAGCGCCACCAACCGGGCATCGACCGTCGCCATGTATACGCGCCCACCGTAGACAGCCACGCCACGGTTGATCGGGCCGCAGCAGTCGACGGTCGTCCGGTAGCTGTGCACGTACTCCCACTTCTTGGCGCCCGTCGCTGCGTCCAGAGCGACCACGTGGTTGAGAGCGGTCGAGAGATACATCACCCCATCGACGACGACGGGGCTGGACTCCGACGAATGCACGATGCCCGAGTGATAGATCCATGCCGGAGCGAGCGCCGCGACGTTGGCGGTCGTGATCTGCGTCAGCGGCGACCAGCGCCGATTGGTGTAATCGCGCCCATAGGACGGCCACGCCTGCCCATCGGCCATGGCGCGCCGAAGCATGGTATCGGCATGCGCGGTCCGCTCCGGCGCATCGGTCCCACGATTGCTGCAGGCGAGCACTGGCGCGACGCCGAGTGCGAGCGCCGAGGCGGCGCGCAGCCAGCGACGGCCGTGCGCTGGCGCTGCCGCGGCGGCCCCCACCGATGTATTGGTAGCCATGCGTTGGCCACAGAGCAAGCCGTGGACCGAGCGCGGAGCGCGCGAATTCCTCGTCACGCGCCCCTCACCGCAAGGTGTATAGGTAGGTCGCGATGTCGCGGGCGTCGGCCGCGCGAACGCCGAGATTCGGCATGGCCGTCCCCGGTTCGATCGCCTGCGGATTCATGATCCAGGCGACGAGCTGTGGCGGCGTGTTGGAGACCTCGCCGGCAACACTCGTTCGGGAGGCGAACGACGTGAGCGGCGGCGCGGCAGTACCGGTCGCACCGTCGATCCCCGGGATCATGTGACACGATCCGCAGCCATACGTACCGATCGCCTGCGCGCCACGCGTCGCGTCGCCCCCCAACACGGTCGCCACCGATCGGTGTCCGGCATCGACGCACCCGACCACTAGCAGAGGGACGACGACTGCTGTGCGGCACTTAGGAGACGGTCGACGACACGACATACGATGGCTCCGGTGAGGGTAGCGGCAGCTCGAGGGGTTCCTGTCCGGCGACGCGCCCATCCGGCTCGAGCCACCGGACAAAGCAGAACGACGCTGCCGCCAGGTACACCAGGCTGGTCGGGATCCACATGATGAGGCCCGCGAGCTGTTGATCCTCGAGTGCGGTGAGTCCCCACGCCGCAGTACGGCGGAGGTGCTCGACATACCACGGCGCCCGCGCGAAGGTGAGCACGGCGGCAAACGCGCCCATGACCGCCGCGAGCGCTGACACGTAGACCACCGCTGCGCCGTAGCCGAGTCGGCGGCGGCCCGTCGGCTGGACCACGACCCACCAAAACAGGCAGCCAGTAAGGAGAAAGCTCGCGTGCTCGATCGCGTGGACCCATTCGTGGCTCAATGCCCATCCGTACGGTCCCGGCACGTGCCAGAATCCGAGTGCGGTGACGTGGGCCACCCAGACGACGCTCGGCAGTGTGATGGCACCGAGCGCAATGCGGGCCGACGGGCCTGCGGCCCACCACCGGCCGGCGCGCCGCCGCCACGACCGAGGGAGCGCCCACACGAACGGGAGGATGGGCCGCCCGAGGACGAGTAGAGGCGCAGCGATCAGGATCAGGATCAGGTGTTGCGTCATGTGCGCCGAAAACAGCGCATCGCCGAGCGCGTCGAGCGGTGATACGAGAGCAAGACCGACCGTGAGCAAGCCCGCGGCAAAGAGCCACGCGTGCCCCCGACCGACCGCGTGACCCACGCCGGCCCGATGCCAGAGCCGCTGTACCCCGACCGCATACCAGCAGGCCGCTATCCCCACTCCGAGCACGACCAGCGGCTCCCACGTCCACGCACCCCACAGTCCGTTCATTACCAGCACACCGGCGTGAGAAAGAGGGCCAGAGCACTGAGCACGACACCCCCGGTGAACAGCGCGCTGAGCATGATCCCGGCGTACGACATGAAGCGGGTGCGCCCATCTCCACCATCCAGAAGGGCGGCGTGCGCACCGCCTGTCTCGGTCCACGTGGCCCGCCAATTCGCCATCGAGGTGACCAGTGCGGCGACCGAGCCGATGAGCGCGACACCGATGACGACGGCACCCGCATTCCATGCGGCCGGCGAGCTGGACGTGACTAACGGCACCCGTTGCGGGAAGCAGGTGTGCGCGGCGACGGCATAGGTGGCGATGAGCTGTACACTCCAGAAGAACGGGGCGCCGAAGAGTCCGAACCAGAGCGAGCCGCGACCCACAGCCGCGCTGTGCGGCGCGGGGTGGCTGGCGGCGTCGCGATCCGGTCGCGACCCGGGGACCGCAGCGGCGCCGACCATCAGGCGAGCCTCGGGATCAGATAGAGGGAGGTGAAGACGGCAATCCACACGGCGTCCACGAAGTGCCAGTAGAGCGCGGCGTTGGATACCAACTCGTGGCGCCTGGCGGAAAAGAAGCCCCGCCACGCCCAGAACTGGACGACGAGGTTCATCAACAGACCGGCCACCACGTGGGCGCCGTGAAAGCCGGTCACCGTGAAATAGAGTGATCCGTAGGCGCTCGTCTGGGGCGTGAACGCCTTCTGCGACCATTCCACGGCCTGCAGCCCGAGGAACACAGCACCGAGGACGAAGGTGATGAGCAGGCCGGCGCGCAGTTGGCTCTGCGCGCCGCGCTTGATCGCCTGTTCCGCCCACCACAGGGTCGCGCTGCTGCTGAGGAGGATGACCGTATCAGGCCCCGCGATGCGGAGCGACGGCGGCCCGCTCGGCGGCCAGGTCGAGGCCATGGAGCCAAGGTAGAAATAGCTGAACAACAGATAGGCGAAGAACGACGCCTCGGTGACGATCAGGAGGCGCATTGCCCACCGGCCCGACGCGTGCGATGCGTAGGCGTTGGGCGGCAGCACGGCGGCCGCGGCGGCAGTGGCCATGCTCAGGCCTCCCCTCGAGCCGCGGTTCCGGACGGCGAGAGCCAGCCGACGAGGCAGATGAAAACGAGCAGGAAGCCGATGCCCGTCCAGGTCCACGATACCGCGAGCAGGGCATAGAACACGACCGTGAGCGCGAGCGCCAGAAGCAGCGGCCACGGAGAATCGGCCGGCATGTGCAACACGGCCGTCGGCTCGGCGTCGAGCGCCGACGTGCCGATCGTCTCGCGACCGTCGTCGAGTACGGGCCCCCGGTCCACGATACTCGTCGCATCCTCGTGGAGTCGCTCCTCCCACAGCGGGTAGCGACTGCGGACGGTGGGCAGCACCGCGAAGTTGTACGGAGGTGGAGGCGACGTCGTCGACCACTCGAGCGTCGGGGCGTCCCATGGGTTGTTACCCGCAAGCGGCCCCACGCGCAGGCTCCGAACCAAGTCGATGAGGAAGAGCACCACGCCGATGGCGAACACATACGCACCACCGGTTATGATGAGGTTGGCGGTGTCCCATCCCATCCCTGAGGGGTACGTGTAGATCCGACGCGGCATCCCCAGCATGCCGGTGATGTGCATGGGGAAGAACGCCAGGTTCATGCCGATGAACATGAGCCAGAACACCCATCGCCCGATCCGCTCGCTGAGCATCCGCCCCGTCATCTTCGGCAGCCAGTAATACAGTGCTCCGAAGACGGGGAACACATTGATCCCGAGCAACACGTAGTGGATGTGCGCCACGATGAAATACGTGTCGGTGAGCTGTAAATCGAATGGCACGGGCGCTGTCATCACGCCGTTGACGCCGCCGATCACGAAGAGGATGATGAAACCGACCATGAAGAGAAATGGCACCTTGAAAACCGGTCGCCCATACCAGATCGTGGCCAGCCACGCGACGATCGACACTCCGCTTGGGATCGTGACTGTCATGCTGGCCCCGCTGAAAAACGACATGGCCAGCGGCGGTAGCCCGGTGGCGAACATGTGGTGGACCCACACGCCGGAGCCCACCACTCCCGTCGCGACGGTTGCCAGCGCGACGAAGGTGTAGCCCGCGAGCGGACGACGGCAGAACGTCGGGATCATGTCCGACGCCAGCCCCATGGCAGGCAACACGACGATGTAGACCCAGGGGTGCCCGAAGATCCAGAACAGGTGCTGCCAGAGCAGCGGATGGCCGCCATTGGCCGGGTCGAAGAAGTGCGTCCCGATATTGCGGTCCAGGTACAGGAGGATGGACGCCACGGTCAACGCGGGTACGAAGAACACGATCAGGACCGACACGGTCAGCGTGCCCCAGAGAATGATGGGAACGCGGTTGATCGACATGCCCGGAGCCCGGACGGTGAAGAAGGTCGCGATGAAGTTGACCGCTCCGATGGTGGTCGACATCCCGAGATAGATCAGCCCCAAGGTGAAGAACTCGATGTTGAGACCGGGCGAGTAGCTGCGCGCGGTCATCGGCACGTAGGCGAACCATCCGCCATCCGGGGCTTGGCCGACGAGGAAGCTCGAGTAGAGAAAGATCCCGGACAGGAGAAACGTCCAGTAGCTCAGCGCGTTGACGCGCGGAAGCGCCATGTCGCGCGCCCCGATCATGAGCGGCCAGAGATAGTTGCTGAACCCGGAGAGAATGGGTGAGGCGAACAGGAAGATCATCGTCACGCCGTGCATCGTGAACAGCTGGTTGTACGCCTCGGGCGACACCAGATGCATGTTCGAGTGCACCAGCTGCGCGCGCATGACCGCGGCTTCCACACCACCGACGATGAAGAAGACGAACGCGGTCACGATGTAGCGCTTGCCGATCGTCTTGTGATCGACGCTGGTGAGCGTACCCAGAAGGCCCCGAGGAGTCTCCCAGATCTCGGTCAGTTGCGCGCGCGGGGCATCGGCGGAGGCGACGACGGTGGCCACGGGTGCTTCGCTCCTAGCTGAGGCTCGACGAACGGTTACGGGAAGCGCAATCGACGGAAATACCGGACAGCACGGCGTGCGATCGACGGGAAGAGGTCACTTGAGCGTTTCGAGATACGCGACGAGTGCTTGCAGATCGCGGCCATCGAGCGGGACGTTCGGCATCCCGCTCCCCGGCTTGAGTGACTGCGCATTCGCCACCCATCCGGCGAGGTTCCCTCGATTATTGAGCAACGTTCCCGCCGCGATCGTCTGACGGCTGGCGAGATGCGTGAGGTCGGGCCCTACGCGGCCGAGTATGTCGGTGCCGCGGATCGCGTGGCACGCGGCGCACGCGGAGCGATGAAAGACAGCCAAGCCGGCGGCGGCGGCGGCATCGGTGGGCGCGACTGCCGTCGCACGCTGGCGCGCGAGCCACGCGGCGAAATCGGCGGGCGCGTCCGCCACGACGACGAAATCCATGTGCGCGTGCTGCAGCCCACAGTACTCGGCGCACTCGCCACGATACGTACCGGGCCGGTTCGCCTGTAACCACATGGCATTGTCCTGCCCCGGGATGACGTCGGTCTTCCCGGCCAACTCGGGCACCCAGAAGCTGTGGATGACATCGTTCGACACCAGGTTGACGCGCACCGCTCGGCCGACGGGCACGTGAATTTCGTTGGCTGTGACGACCGTTTGGTCCGCTCCCATGCCGGTATACCGTACCTCCCACCACCAGCGGTGCGCGGTGACCTGTACGGTCGCGACCGTTGGTCGCGGGGGGCTCGCAATCGCGGCCTGCGTAACGAGCGTGAAGACAAAGCACACCACGAGAACGATCGCCGGCAGCACGATCCCCCCGATGATGATCCAGCGAACGGGACCGCGCGGGTCACCACCGGGCTGGACGCTGTTGGTGCGATCCGGCCGTCGCCGATAGAGCGCAGCCAACAGTACACCGGTAACGATGACGGTCACGGCTGCCGCAACGATGGTGAACAGCCATCCCAGGCGCGCTATCTGCTCGGCCGCCGGCCCCGCGGTGCGAAACATCGACGGGGACCGCGCACAGCCCATAGCCCCGCACAGCGACGCTGCGGTGAGCGCCGTTTGTTGGACGAACGTGCGCGTCGTTGCCACGCCCCATCGATCTGCCTCTCGTCGCATCACGGGCGCTCGCTTCATCTGGCCCCGCGCCACCACCGCGTGCGTGGCGGCTACCATTCGTTGACGCTCTTCATGGGCTCGCGCGTCTCGTCGGCGCCCGTCGGCCCGGTGCCGGCTCGCCCCGATGGCCCGGGTCCGGGCGCTGCTCCCGGCTTGGTGCCAAGCGTCCTGATGTAGGCGACGAGTTTCCAGATGTTGTCCTCGGTGATCGCCAAGCCCCACGCGGGCATCCCCTTGCCGCGTCCGCCGTAGATGGTCTTGAAGACGTCCGCGTCGTCGCCACCGAAGCGCCAGGATTGGCCCTGGAGGGAGGGTCCCATTCCGCCGGCCCCATTGAAGCCGTGGCAGTAAGCGCAGTTCATATGAATGAAGAGTTGCTGGCCTTCCTCCATCGCGGCCCTGTTCCCGTCGTACGGGTTGTGAATCGCGTACCGCGCGCTGTCGATCACGTTGCCGGCTAGAGGACCGGTGGAGAGCGACGTGATTCCCGCGATGTCGGGCAGTGCGGCTGTCGGGGCGCCAGTTGCCTCACCTCGCGCGGTCAGTCCGTTCGGAGCGCTATCGTGAGCGGTACACGCGACAATGGCTGCGACTGCCAGGGCGGCCGACGCCGCACCCAAGATGTACCCACGGCGTGCGCGCTGTTCTGGGTGGTAGTGCCGACGATTCATTCTGCCTCCCCCGCGACACGCGGGCCCGGTACGGCGTGACGTGGTGTGTCTCTCGGCCGCGCGGTGTCCGCGACGAGCGGTACGTGGTAGTCGTCGAGGATCCGTCGGATCGCGGGTGCTTCACGGTCGAGCGCGCGCTGGAGTTGGTCGCGGCGCCGCATGTCGCCGTGCCGCACACCGAGCGCGATGTCGAACGTGAACGGCGTCGGGGCCGCCCCGGCAAACAGATCGACGGCGGGCGACACGGGGACGACGTCGAGACTCACGGGTTCGTGCGTGGCGAAGTAGCCGGCCAACGGCCCCCACACGATCGCCAGATCCACGTCACCGGCCGCGACGGCATCGATCAGCCGAGCCGGCGGGTTCGGCGTGCGGTAGTCACCGTAGATGCTGTACGCCACCACGTTGGTGATGACGCCGCGTCGCGCGAGCGCGTCCGCGGGCGGCGGGTTGCTCCGCCCTCCGGTGAAATGGAGGCCGATCCGGAGTTGATGCAGTCGCGCGTCATCGAGCGAGCGTACGTGGAGCGCACGGTCGGCACGTGAGACGAAGACGTATGTGGAGCGGTAGTACGGTCGGGTGGTGAGCAACTGCGGATAGCCGGTCGGCACCCCAATCACGACGTCGCAGATACCCGCATCCACGGTATGCCCGACGAAGCCGCGCCGCTCGGGCCACCACGCATAGACGAGCGGCTCGCCGAGACTGTGTGCCAGCAGCGCCGCGATCTTGTTCTCGAACCCTTGCCCCTGTCGATTCGAGAATGGCAGGTTGTTCGGATCGGCGCAGACCCGGAGGACCGGCTCGACCGCGAGCATCATGAGCGGTTCGTCGCGCATTGGCGACGTCGAGCGAACAGGGCCGATGACGGCCAGGGCAAGGAGGAGCCCCGGCACGAGCAGCGCCGCCACCTCGCTGCTGCGGCTTAAGCCGCCGAGGGCCGGCTTGCCGCTAGAGCGAGAAGACATAGAGCATGCCGCCGCCAGGGGCGAAGCCGGGTACGGTCTTGATCAGGGTTGCCGCCCCTCCCACCCCGGCCAGAATCGCGACGTACTGTTTGCCGTCTGGTCCGATATAGGAGATGGGAGCGCCGATGATCCCGGATCCGAGCTTGGCCTGCCAGAGTGGGTGGCCGTTTCGGGCATCCACCGCCTTAAACCACCCATCGGCCGTTCCATAGAAGGCCAGGTTGCCCGCGGTCACCAGGATCCCGCTATAGGTGAAGAACTTCTCTTTGATGCCCCACATCTTCTTGCCCGTCGTCGCGTCCCACGCGATGAACTCGCCGTAATTCCCCCCCGGCCCAGGGTGGCGCAGCATCTTGGCCCCCCAGTACGGTGTGCCCGCGATGTAGCTCACTTCGTACGCCTCATAGTCCATGCACATGTTGTTCGTCGGGACGTAGAACAGCTTGGTCTGAGGCGAGTACGCGGCCGGCTGCTCATCCTTGCCGCCGATGTCTGGCGGGCAGATGTCCTTGACGTTCATTCCCTCGGTCGTGTTCTTGTCGGCATTCACGACCGGTGCCCCCGTCGCGAGGTCGACGCTGCTGGCCCAGTTTTCGTTGGCGAATGGATTGGCGACGAGGATTTCGCCCGTCTCTCGGTCGATCGTGTAGCCGAACGCGTTGCGGTCGAAATGCACGAGGAGCTTGCGCATCCGGCCGTTGATCGGCAGGTCGACGAGGATGCTCTCGTTCACCGCGTCGTAGTCGTGCTCATCGTGCGGCGTCAATTGATTCGCCCAACGCGCCTCCCCGTTGTCTGGGTCGCGGGCGAAAATCGTGCTCGTCCACTTGTTGTCGCCCGGCCGCTGGTTCTGGGTCCAGGGGCCGGGATTGGATGTGCCGTAGTAAATGAGGTTGAGATCCGGATCATAGGAGACCCACCCCCAGACGCTGCCCGCGCCGTGGCGCCAGCCGTCGGGGGGCCAGCTCGAGACTCCGAGATCCTTCCCGCGGTCTTTGGCGTAAAATGGTTTGAAGTTGGGACCGATCTTGACCATACTGTCGGGCCCCGTGCTGTAAGCACGCCAGACCTCCTTCCCGGTCTTGAGATCGAGGGCGGCAATCCACCCATGGACGCCCATCTCGCCGCCGGAATTGCCGACGATCACTTTGTCCCTTACGACCAGCGGCGCCATCGTCATCGTCTCGCCGGTGTTCACGTCCCCCATCTTGGTTTGCCAGATCATTTTCCCGGTGTTCGCATCGAGCGCGATCGTGCGATCGTCGAGGAGATTGTAGATCAGCTTGCCGTCTGCGTAGGCCCACCCCCGATTCACCACGTCGCAGCAGGCGACACCGATCGACCAGGGGTCTGTATCGGGCCGGTACTTCCATTTGACGAGTCCCGACTGCGTGAGATCGAGAGCGTATGCAATGTCCGGGTACGGCGTCACCACGTACATCGTGCTGCCCACGACCAGGGGCGCCCCCTCATGCCCCTGTAGGACGCCAGTCGAAAACGTCCAGGCCGTCTTCAATCCCGGCACGTTGTCGGCTGTGATCTGTGTCAGGTCGCTGAAGCGAGTTTGCGCGTAGTTCTTTCCCTGCTGCAGCCATTCGCCGGCCGCATTCCCGCTCGCGCGGGGGGTCGAGTCATCACGGACGCCGCTCGGCGAGGCCACATCGCCGCGCGCCATTTCCGCGGCCAGGGGTGCGGACCCCGAGGCCGCGATCGCGAGCCCATGGCCGCCGCCGGGCGGTCCGGTGCACGCCGAAACGAGCCCTATCGCCAGCACGCAGACAGTAACCGCCCGCACATCGTGGCCCAACCAGGCCGTCCATTCTCCAGCCCTGCGGCTCTCCCCGTCGTTCGACGCACCCCAGGTTAATGGCACCGGCCGACCTCCTCATATTGTGTGCGACGGGCTGCGACGAGGGCGTCGCGCCTACTCGGTCATCGTTAAGTGTGCGGGTCGAGTGGAGCGAGGGGCACCGACAGCCCGGCAATCAATGTGGCGGGCCTCGCGTCGGTGAGGAACACCCGCTCGCCATGCGGGACCTCGTCGCCCGCGCGGGGCAGCCCGACGAGCACGTCGTCCAGGATCACGAACCCTTTGACATTCCGAAGCCACAGGTGGGGTGACAGCCAGTTCAAAATTCCAACACCGACGTTGAGTCCGGTGTCGAGCTTGTGCGTGTACGCACTCTGGTCGTCCGGGCGTGCCGCGGTGCTATACAGGTCGCCGAGGTAGGGGGCCACCGTCATCCACCCCCGCGTCATGCCGGAGGTGACCGCGCCGACAGAGACGCCGAATGTCGCCGACGGCTCGTTCGCACGCACGGCGCCCGTGCCGAGCTCGCTCGCAGTGTACTCCGTGAATGGATTGGCGTTGGCCGTCGCGTTGGGCAACCACTGGAGGCTGAGGAAGAGGCTGGTGCGCGGGATCCCCGTCGGCGCCGAGACGACGAAGAACAGCTCGAGATTCGATTGTGACTGCAGATGCGACTCGCTCCCGTCAGTGAGGGATCGCACCGCGGGGCCGCCAAAAAGATGCGATCGATTGAGCGCGGACTCGAACACAAGCGAGGGAGCGCAGAGGATCGCGTTGCACGATCCACTCTGCGCGCGCGCCGAAGTTGCCGCCGCGGCGCCGATCGCCAGCGCGGCCACGACGCTCAGTCCGGCGAAACGCGGGCCGCGAGCCGCCATGCCTGATCGATGATCGTGCGCTACCGCCCGCCTGCAGACACTTTCCACTTGCGCGTGGCTCCGTTTCCGTCCGGGCTCTGGATCTTACATCAAGAGATAACGGGGTTGGCAAGGTCTGGGCGACGATCTAATGGTACCCATAAACTTGACGTTGAGCGCGGGCAAGTTGCGTGCCGTCTGACCCTTCGGCATGTCCGAGGCGTGCAGGCCGCGACTGCACCTGGATACTGACGTGGATGGCATCTAGGCTTCCGGTCCGCCATTGCGCATGGGTAACCATACAATGGTCGAAGGAACGGACCCCTTATTCCGGGCGCCCGCGCAGCTGTCCGCGCCTGGATCATCAATTCATCCGGCAGCCACTACGAAGCCTCCAGGTCCAGTGAACGACTGGCGGCAGCAGTCGAGAGCAGTTACATCAGATGCATTCTCGGCCGCCGGAGGTGGAAGCGACAACACAGGCGCTTTTCTCCGGCCAGCGGTGTCAGCGGCGGGAAATACATCTTACCATGCAAAAACGCGCCGCTGGTCCGTCGCAAGAGTAACGCCGCGGGCGGCGCGGCGAATCTTCCCGGGGAACATAAATTGCTCCGCTTGAGCGCCTTTAGGAGCGGGGTTCGGCCGAATGATCCATGGTCTGCCGTCGCCGTCACTAGGCGGCCAAATGAAGGTGGCGAGAAACGCCGCCGCCCGCCCAGCCACGCGTTCAGCACCCCGACACATGACGGATCCCCGAATCGTGCGCGGAGACCAATCGGAAGCGGCCGGGGTGTCGCGCCTCGCACGAGTTCGTGAGGCGCTCGCGCGTGCCGAGCTCTCGGCCGTCGTGTGTGCCCTCCCAGCCAACGTGTTGCTGTTGTCGGGCTATTGGCCGGTGGTCGGCACCGCGTGCGCGATTGTCTGGCGAGAAGGGCCAGCGCTGGTCCTCCCGCCGGCGGATGAGCGGGAAGCCGCGAGCCAGGGATGGGCCGACGAGATCCGGGTGTGGGCCGAAGGGACCGGCGCGGCCGCGGGATCGAGGACGTTGGGCGATCAGTTGGTGGCGGCGGCCCGTCAGTGGGGGGGAGGCCGGATTGGCGTCGAGCGCGGGCCCGCGTTCGAGGCCGCCTCCTATGCCGCGATGTGTGTGTACGGCACCGCCCTGTGGGATGCTGTGCGCACCGCGTGGCCGACGGCCGACCTCGTAGCGGCCGACGACATGCTCGCCGGGCTCCGAGCCGTCAAGACCCGAGCCGACATCGACCGTATCGACGCCGCGTGTCGCGTCGCCGAGCGCGGGTTCATCGCGGGCGCCCGAGCGCTACGGCCGGGGCTCAGAGAGACCGCGGTGGCCGCACGAGTTCGGGGCCCGTTCAGCATCGCCGCGACCAAGGCTGTCGACCGCGCCGACGGTTTTGCCTTTTGCATGTCTGGCATAAACAGCGCCCAAGCCTATCGCGCATATGCGCGGTCCACCGCCAAGCGCGTGGCGCTCGGCGAGTTGGTTCTCATCCACGCCAATTCGTACGTTGATGGCTACTGGACGGATGTGACGCGCACCTATTGCCTGGGCACCCCAGACCATCGCCAGCGCGCGATGTACGACGCGGTTTACGAGGCCCGCCGCGTGGCCCTCGATTTAATCCGGCCCGGCGTCTCTGGCCAAGCCGTGGATAATGCTGCGCGCGACGTCCTGACTGCGCGCGGCTTCGGTCCGGCGTTCAAGCACTCGACCGGGCACGGGGTCGGATTCGGCGCGATCGACCACAACGCCCGGCCGCGCCTGGCGTCGGGATCCAATGATATTCTCGAGCCGGGGATGGTGTGCAACGTCGAACCGGCAATCTATCTCGACGGCTATGGTGGCCTTCGGCATTGCGACATGGTCGCCGTGACCGACACGGGTGCGCGTCTCCTCACTCCCTTTCAGGCGAGCATCAAGGAGTTGACACTTACATGAGCGATACCCTGACTCCACGACGGCGGTTCCTGGCGTGGCTGAGTGTGGGGCTGGGTGCCGTCGCCGCGGCAGCGGTCGGCGTCCCCGTCGTTGGGTTTTTCTTCGCGCCACTGATGCGTCGTCCGGTCGAAGCGTGGCGCTCGCTCGGCCCGGTCGGCCGATTCCAGATCGGTGAGACAGTCGAAGTGCGCATTCCCTCCGCGGCTCCGGTCCCGTGGGCCGGTGAAGCGGCCGAGATGGCGGCGTGGCTCCGGCGACAAGGCCCCAGCGAATTCGTCGCGTTCTCCGTCAATTGTACTCACCTGGGATGCCCCGTCCGCTGGATGGCGAACGCCCGGCTTTTTCTGTGCCCCTGTCACGGCGGCGTCTACTATGAGGATGGTGCGGTGGCCGGCGGGCCTCCGCCCCGAGCATTGACCCAATACCCGGTGCGTGTCGAGGACGGGAACGTCTTGCTCAGGACCAGCGCTCTCCCGCTTGGCTAGATTGCTCCGCGCGATCGGACACTGGCTCGAAGACCGAACCGGGCTGTGGTCCGTCAGCCGCCGCTTGGCGGCGCATCCGGTCCCCCCGGGCACCGACTGGCGATACGTGCTGGGCGGGGCGACCCTCGTCGCGTTCCTGCTGCAGGTCGCGACCGGCGTCGCGCTGGCGACGGTTTACGTCCCCTCGACAGGCAGCGCGTACCAAAGCCTGCAGTTCATTACGCACGATGCACCATTTGGCCGTGTCCTCCGCGGCATGCATTACTTCGGAGCGAGCGCGATGGTGGTGCTCATCGGAGCCCACATGTCGCGCGTGTTTCTCACCGGATCGTACAAGTTCCCGCGCGAGATGAATTGGCTGTCCGGGGCCGCGCTGCTCCTGCTGACCATACTCATGGCGTTTACGGGTCAGCTGCTGCGCTGGGATCAAGATGGGGTCTGGTCCGCGGTCGTCGCATCGGAACAGGCGGCTCGCATTCCCGCCCTCGGACACTGGCTCGCCCATCTCGTCCTGGGCGGCGAGACGGTCAGCGGGCCGACGCTCTCCCGTTCATTCGCCGTCCATGTCTTTATCATTCCGGCCCTCATCTTCGCCGGCGTGGGGCTGCATCTCTATCTCGTGCTCCGGACCGGCGTCTCGGAGCGGGCCAGCATTGGTCCGGCGGTCGTGGACCCAGCGACCTACCGCGCCTGGTATCGCAACCTGCTCGACCGTGAAGGACAACCGTTCTGGCCCGACGCGGCCTGGCGTGACGCGGTGGTCGCGGTGCTGGTCGTGGGCACTGTGCTCGCACTGGCGCTCATTGTCGGACCCAAGCCGCTCGGGAAGCCGCCTGATCCGACGACCATCATCGCCTCGCCGCGCCCCGATTGGTATTTCCTGTGGTATTTCGCAGTGTTGGCGATTCTCCCGCGAGGCATCGAACCCTCCGTCATCGTACTCGCCCCTCTCCTCTTCGGGCTCGCGGTCTTGCTCCTACCACTCGTCGCAAATCGTGGGCGGCGTACGCTGCGACACCGCCCGTGGGCTGTGATCGTCGTGGCCGCCGCCGTATTCACGATTGCTTGGTATTCGCGGCTCGGCGTTCAGTCCCCGTGGTCGCCTGATTTTGACGCGCGGCCACTCACGACACAGGCAATCGCAAGCAGCGATTCAGCGGTCGTGGCGGGGGCCGCACTCTTTCACGCGCGCGGGTGCGAATACTGCCACGCCATCGATGGTCAGGGCGGCAGTCGCGGACCTGACCTGACGGACGTTGCGCACCGCCTCAACCATCCCCAACTGGTAGCGCGCATCCTCGGCGGTGGCAACATCATGCCGGCGTACACGGGGAAGCTGTCGTCGACGGAGCTTGCGCAACTGGTAGCGTTTCTCCAGTCCCGACGGGACTCGCCCAAATGACTCGATGTCACGCCTCAGCCCCTCAACTGCCGCTGACCTCTGCGCTTCCGCTGCCCAGCCACCCGCCCTGGAATCCGGCCCGGCGAAGTCCCGTCACGACATACGGGCACTGGCGCATCAGCCGCCAGAGTAGGCCCGACCGGTAATTCTCGATCATGAGCACCACCGGACCCTGATTGATCGCGTAGTGTGCTGGCGAGCGCCACCCGCCGCTGGCGACCGCCTCCAGGCTCGGCGTCGAGGCGCGCGACCCGAACGAGGGATTGAGACTTCCAGTGTAACCGTAGTCGTGCTTGGCCTCCGGATAGGCGGCGTCGAACGCCGCGATCGATGGCAGCACGATCTCGGGCGCAAATGGCAGCGACGCCAGCATGGCCCACGGTGACACGGTGCCGTCGTCGGGGCCGTAG